>Ga0187874_10000808_pt1 | contig 34486 bp, 40 predicted proteins | sample June2016WEW_16_1_3_FD_132993 | JGI IMG/M metagenome (GOLD analysis project Ga0187874, IMG submission 132993) | Peatland microbial communities from SPRUCE experiment site at the Marcell Experimental Forest, Minnesota, USA - June2016WEW_16_150 | ecosystem: Environmental > Terrestrial > Soil >... | reverse complement strand
TGATCATGATGCCATCAAATGGCGCCTGTTCCGGCCAGCCTTTGTAACCATCCCCTTGACGCACTGTTACGTTGCGATATCCGAGATCGCTCAGGATGCGCTGCGCCGACTTCGCCAGTTCCGGAACAATCTCAATCGTGTACACCTGTTGCGCTAGTTGCGAGAGGACCGCTGCCTGGTAGCCCGACCCGGTCCCGATCTCCAGCACGCGATCCGTCTTCCCCGGAGCAAGCAGATCAGTCATCAGCGCCACGATATACGGCTGGGAAATCGTGGCCTCATAGCCGATCGGAACCGGATGGTCATCATAGGCCATCGACCGGCTGGCAATGGGTACAAACAGATGACGTGGAGTAGCGCGCAGCACACGCAAAAGCTCCAGGCCGCGGATGCCGCGGCTTTCAATCTGCTCCCGCACCATGCGCTCACGATCCGCGGCGTACGGGTCAGTCAAGACCAGGAGACCTGCCAGCGGAAGAGCCAGGATGGCGTGAAAAATGCTCCCGCGGCGTGAGTCATACCGACGCTCGATCACGGCAAGCCTCCCTGGTCTATTTTAAGTCAAGCTGCCGGACTCCAGTCCCGATGGCCTGATCCTAGCGACAATCGGGTGAAACCATGACCCGCGCGCGAGTCTGGCCTGGATCAGCGCTTTTTCAGGGTGACGCCCATCCCCTCGCCTTGCGTGTAGAAGACCGTATCGAGATCCGCATTGCCGCCCGGCCGGACCAGCGGCAGAAGCTGGTTCAGGTAATCGACGTAGCCCTCCTTGTCGGCGTCGATGGCGTCGGCGCTGAAATGGGGCTTTGCAGATTTCGATGATCTCGGCGTCGATGCGGACAGGCAAACATTGTCGCCGGAAGATTTCGCCAAGGTGATGGAGCTTTTGAAACTTCGCCCGATGCAATTCTGTCTTTTGTTGAAGGCGCTGGTCGGAGCGGAGGAAGCGCAGAGGTTGATGGTCGAGGCGATCAAGGTTCCGAAGCAATTGGGCTAGATCAAATGATCTGATCGCCTTGTGAGCAGCCCTCTCACCATTGACCAGTCCCGTTATGGCGACGGTGAGAACGTAACCCGCAGTGCAGTGGAAGGAGTTGTCCGTTGAGCAACTTATCAGACTGCCGTGTCCTAAACCTGCTATACTGGAATTGGCATCTCCCACCAAGAGCCGTGCGGCAAGCTGTTTCCGGCCCATTGAACCGTCCGTCCCTGATGTCTCCTGCCAGAAAGGACGGAATAACATGCTCCGCTTCCACACTCTACAATCACCCGACCTTTTTCGAGAGCTGACATTTCGGAAAGGCGATTCGGTCTTTCTTGCGAAGGGGTCTTACCAAGGTTCAGTCGGAACCTTCCTCAGTTTCAGGGACGATGACCCGAAGTGGGCGGATATTCTTGAGCAAGGTTCACAGATTCGCTCGGAGCCTACGATGTCCTGGCGAAGCCTCTTGACCGAACGGAAGTAACCCGCACTCTCAGTTCGGCTTGGCTGCATTGGCAGCGGCAGTACCGTGTCCCAACGATGTCACGAAAAGTGATGGCAACGGCGGCGGCGTAGGACCACCTTTCGGCTGAGGTTTCTGCAACGTGACACGCCGAAACATTTGCTTCATGCATTCCAGGAACGCTATGTCGCCGGGTGAGATCTTCGGTTATTATGGCAAGTCGGTTGAGGAAGGACCAAACGCATGACAAAACTCTATGTAGGAAACCTGAGTGTTTCGGTAACGGAAGATATGCTCCGTCCGCTCTTTGAAAAACACGGAGCCGTGGAGCGGGTTAATATCGGCACGGATCGTGACACGGGACAGCCAAGGAGCTTTGGAGTTGTCGAGATGAGCAACCATGCGGAAGCGGTGAAAGCAATCGCCGCTTTGAATGGTTGGGAACTCGACGGCCGCACCTTAAATGTTAATGAGGCACGCCCTAAAACGGATCGGCCTAGGGGTACTCTTCCGGGCGGCGGCGGTTCTGGGCGCAAACGCTGGTAGGTGGGCCGTTCCAACAGGCGGCAGGATCGCTGTCGGCTCTGGGTGGTGGTGAAGAGCCTTGGCCTGTAAGCATTCCGCGGTTTTCCAGCGGCTTGCCGGTTCAACCATGAAGTCGGTACGTGGGTTTTACGCCTTCGTCCGTCAGTTGCTTCAATTCCAAGCGAAGATGCTCCAATTGTTCCACCAATTTCGATAGGTCTTCCGGTAGCGAACCTGCTTCTAATCGCTCTCCTTCTGCTTCTATCTCGTCAAGTATCTTGTCAATTCGCTTTAAGATAGTGTTCGCTTTCGCTTGTTTCTCCTGCTGTTCTCTATGATCCATCTGGTTCGAATATAACCGTTTGCAAATGAGGCTCACCGCAGCGCTGCCGAACTGCCAGGCCCTACGGGTCTCGACTCCATTTTATGATGGCTACATGACTTGGGAAAAGGGCGGCAGTTCGTTGGAGATTCGGACGCAGGGCCAAATGCCGGATGGAAGGCCCGCACTTGACGAAATCGTGGCCCGTGGCGCTTTCGTTCATCTGGAGCAGATGGCTCACGATCACTGGTGAATAGGCCTGGAAGCTGGCGGAAAGTCGAGAAGTACCGTGGCAGACGGGAAAACTTGAATGATGACACGGCCCGCCTTTCACCAGCGTGGGCGTCGAGCGTCTGCTGAATCCAATTCAGTATCGTGGGCAGGAATGGGAGGTAGCGATCTGGCCCCATCGCCTTCCTTTAATCAGCAGTCTGCGCCACAGCCGGTATAGGAGCCTTGGCCGTCTTCTTGACCGCCGCCTTATTGACAGCGGCCTTCTTGCGGGCGGGTGCGGCCTTTTTTGCGGCTGATTGCGCCTTCGCAGCAGCCTTCTGTAAACGCCACCGCTTCTTCGTGGCGGCGATGATCCTTGCCATACCTTCTTTGCTGATCCGGCGTTTTGCCTTCGGTGCTTTGGCTGGCGCTGACGGCTCAGACTCTCCCCGGATCTTGGCCCACCTTGCCTTCTGCGCCATCGCCATCTTTCGCCTTGAGGCGGCGCTGAATCTCTTGCGCTTGCCGGTGGGCGGTTCCGGCGTGGTGGCAGGAGCGGCGGGTCCGCCAGTTAGCACGGCTCGGAGTTCGCCGATCTGAGTGTCGATGTGCCGCTTCTGTTCCTCGAATCCAAGGATGGCGGCGGTGATGATTTCGTTTGAGAGTTTTGGCCGCATCGTTTATCGCTGTTGCAAGGTCCGTTGGATACTGCTTCGACGTCCAATCTGCCGTAATCTGTTCGACAAAGTATCGCGACGATGTGGATTGGGCGTGAACGGTGGAAGCACGGGGCCGACCTACAACGTTCCAAGCCAGCAATACCGTCTGCGGCTGGCCGGCGCTGGGCTCTGGGAGTCGGCCAAGCTCATTCTACGATAAGCCTGTTTATCTGCCCTGTTGCGAGACTGCGTCCGAGAGCCATTTCTGATTGCCACAAGCTGTTTCGTCGTCTACTGCTTCAGGCGACAAGCTGGCGGATCGCGCGAGCCACCTCGCACGGCCCGTTGCGCCCGGCCTGGAACCGCTGTAGCTTGCCCATCGCCGCACGAGAGTTCGGATCTCCGAGCAGGTCTTGGATCGTCGCCTTCAACTTGCCCTTCTTGAAATCGCGGAGCGACAGGCAGCGCCCGGCGCCGTGTCGCTCCACCTGTTTGACGTTGAAGAATTGCTCCGGCTGAAGCGGGATACCGATCAACGGCACGCCGGCCGCAATGGCCGACTGCACGCTGCCTTGCCCGCCGTGGATGACGACCAGGTCACATAGCGGCATGACCTTGTGCGAGGGCAGGAACCGCTTCAGCAAGATGTTCGACGACGTGGTGATCCGGCCAGTATTCCGCCCGATATCCGGCAGAAAGCGCTGGTGGGCACGGTAAGGGAGCTTCTCCGCCGCGATCACCAGCGACCATGGCACAGGCAGCCGTGGTGGGACCGTGACCAACTGCGTCGCTTCGCCCAACCCGACGTCAGCGTCGCCATCCTGTCCCTGTGGGCCGAGTGCCGCATGCATAGCGAGGCCGCCCAATTGCTTCTCCGACTGGTGTGGCTAGGCGGATTGAGGCACTGCGCGAGCATTGCCCGCGAGGCAGCATACGATCGCGGCCTGGATTCAGTTACGCGAGTCTTCGCCGGAAGGGCCCTCCTCGCGACTGGCGGTGAGAACATCAAGGAGGACTACGCCGGGTACATCATCGCTGAACGGTCCGCTCTGCCAGAAGGGATGGTGCGGGATGCGATCGCGGAGTTCTTCCCAAGCGGCATCGGCGTCGGTGATCTGCTGTCGATTCTGCAATCCGAGGATAGCTCTAATGACCCGGACCGGCTTGGGTTTCAATCGGACGGCCCGGGGCTCGTGGATCGCTTGGACTCCCCTGCCGACATTGAACAGCTTCTTGCCGGACTGCTCACGCAACTCGGCGGAGAGTTGGGCGAACATGCGGACCACGAACGCACCACGCGGGAAGGAAGATATTTCCCCGCGATGATCGCTGCAGCCCTGCGGTTGCTGAAGGTCTCTCCGCCGGAAATCGCCCCTGACATGGCCGTAGATGCGATCCTTCGTGTCGGTAAGCGTCGACATCATGACAACGACTGGGACCGAGCATTAACCGGCGCTATGACGGAGCTCCATCGGACGAAAGATCGTCGGCGTTCTGCTTTCTGGCGGGCGGCGCAAAGCCTGCGTGACGTTTCGCAGGGACGGTACAAGGTCGAATCGCCATGGCAGATGGGGATGTTGGGCTACCGGCCAGACCTACAAGTCGAGGACGTCGAGTGGTTGCTCGGCGATGGCCTTGCGAGAGGCGAGCATGACCGTCGCCTGGCCGTGAATTCGGCCATGGCCATAAGCCGGTCGGTCGGTGCGCCGGCAGGCCTGGATGAGAAGGTCGCTGTGGCGACCGCCAAGGACCCCATCGCCCTCGAAGCCTATGACAACTGGACGCATCCGCCCGAGCGTTCGGCTGAGGAGATCGCGCTTGAGCAAAGGGCCAAGAGGATCGATCGGCAAAACGCGACCGCAGAAAAGAAGCGGGAGCAATCCTGGATCAACTTCATTCGCAGTCTTGGGAGCGATTCAGCGAGGGTCGGCAGACTGAGAACGCCTCCGGCTTCGGGGGTCAACCGGGATTTGTACGACCTTTGGCAACTGCTAGACGCATCCACCCGAAGGTCGGGCTATGCCATTAGCAGCGTCTCCCCACTGGAGAAGATCGCGGGTCCCGATGTCGCCGATGCGACACGCGCGGGCCTGATCGCACACTGGCGAAGCTCTTCACCCCTCCTTAGGAGCCAGAGGGACGCGGCAGACCGGAATTCGGTCAGACATGTTGACTTGATGGGAATCGCAGGCGTCTCGCTGGAGGCTGCCAGCTACGAAGGCTGGGCCGCGAGTCTATCGCCTAGTGAGGCGACGGTGGCCGCTGGGTACGCTACCCTCGAACTCAACGGGTTCCCAGGTTGGATGTTCGGTCCCCACTTGTAATACATCTCCTTGACCCAGCGCCGCCGGATGAGCCAGGGAAACGGCGCATAGTCAAGCTCCTCTTCCGAAAGCTGCAGCAGCGATTCCATGGTCAAGCCGGCCAGATTGGGCGTGTCGAAAGCGGAGATGGTGATGGTGGCGTGGCCCGGAGTCCCGCGCAGCTTGGCGAAGGCGTCGAAGACCGGGCCCGATGGGACCGTGGGATTGCAGAGCATTACCAAGCGAACGTCGCCAGCCGAGCGGATGCCCTCAATGGCGTCCCAAATCTCCGACGAGATGCCGATGGCCTCGTCCGCGAGGATGGTCACCCGTTTGCCGTGGAAACCCTGCGCGTTGACGCCCTTGGTGGATGAAAAGCCCTGGGCGTACCGCTTGGAAGAGATCTCCCACATCGTCGCGGTCGGGTCTGGAAAGCGAATCTGGCTGGTGGTTATGGCCTCCGTTATCTCGCGCCAGAAGGTCTTGACCTGGCGCAGCGTGGGCGCCGTCACCAGGACGATGGATTCCTGGTGCGCGGTCACCTCGTACGGCACCATGCCGGCGCATGCATAAGTCTTGCCAGAACCGTGGCAGCCCTTTACCGCGACCTGGCTGTGGGTGCGGATCGCACGGACCAATTCCTGCTGCTTGGCCCACAGCTTCCGCAGCAGGAATTTACGCTGGAAAGTGACCGGATCAAGCACTGTCGTCAGGAACCGAGTTCATGTAGGCAGAGACCGCGTCCATGTCCAGCTTGCGGTCCTTACCTTTTTCGTCAACGAACCGCGCGTCGGTCCGCTGGCGATACTTACCGGAGCGGTTGCCGTTCAGCAGGAACATCAGCAGCGTGTCGGAGTACCTGCGGACGGAGGCTGGCGCTGCGATTGGTTTGCCGGCACCGTTCCGCTTGATCTCACCCTTCTCGTCGACTGTCACGTCCAGCACGCGCCTCCCGGCATGGAACACCGGCTCCGCCACGCCCTCGTATGCTCGCCGCACTGCTTCCGACTCGAGGGTGTCCATCGCCTCCTCCCAGGCGACCGCAAACCGCTCCCTGTAAGTCAGGTCCGTTCGAAGCCAGAAGTAGTGCATGTCGCGGTCAATCCCGGCGGCGAGCGCCGCGCGCAGGATGTTGCCGCCCGTCTGAGGCAGAGCCGCCAGGAACTTAGCTTGGCTCGCGCGTTTTTTTGGGTGCCGAACTTTGTGGTCCGGCACGTCACTCGGCAGCATCGAACGCCTCCTTGCCGATCTGGTCCTGCCACTCACGAAGCCGGCCTTCCTTAACGTGCTCGAAGGTCGCGCCCTTGTAATCGCCGTCGCCTAGGACGGCCTGCTTGCCCGTGAGGTTGAAATACCTGGTGCAGATGACATCCACGTACTTCGGATCCAACTCGATGCCCAGGCAGACGCGCTCGGTCAGTTCCGCGGCCGCCAGAGTGGTGCCGCTGCCCAAGAACGGATCATAGACCAAGCCATGCCGTTTGAGGTGGTTCAGGATCGGGCGGCGCATCAACTCGGCCGGCTTCTGGGTGGGATGGTCGAACTTCTCTTCGTCGGAGCTCCCCATGATGAACTTGGGCGAAGGTGAATCCCAGACCGTGCTGTTTTCGCCAGCCTTGCCGAACCACGGCGCATTCTTTTTCCGTACATACCAGCACGGCTCATGTTGGTACCAATAATGCGTGCGCGTCAAAACGGTGCGGCCCTTGTTCCAGATGATCTGCTGCGGATAGAGAAAATTTATGCGCAGGAGGCCGTTCAGCACCTCGCGCGTGAAGACCGAAGCGTGCCAGACGTAAGCGATCTGAAGGCTCGGCACGAGTTCGAACGCTTCCGACCAGTCCGCCCTCGTGTCGCCCGAGATGGTGGTTTCGGTGTGGCCCGTCGTGCGGTGCTTCATGTAGCTGGCTTCGGCTGGGCCACAACTGTTGAGACCGGCGCGATCGCGCCATTCGGAATCCAACTCGATTCCGTAGGGTGGGTCGGTCACCATGAGTGACGGCTTGCGCTCGCCCAGGAGCCGTGCCACGTCGTCCGGGCTGGTCGCATCGCCGCACAGCACGCGATGCGGGCCACAGACCCACAGATCACCGAGTCGGGATACCGGGCTTTCGGGCAGCGGCGGGACAGCGTTGGCAATCTGATCCGCTTCGGGCGCAACCAGCAGGTCGTCGAGTTCCTTCGGGTCGAAGCCCGTGAGGCTGAGGTCGAAGTCCGCCTCGTTCAACTCCTGCAGCTCCACGGTGAGTAAGTCTTCATCCCACTCGGCCCACGTCACGGAGCGGTTCACCATCAAGCGAAATGCCTTGACCTGCGCCGGCGTCCACCCGTCGCAGAGGATCAAGGGGATTCTCGTGGTATCACCGCCGGGCCACGATCCAGCTTTGAGCGCACCTTTCAGACGCAGGTGCCCGTCCACCACTTCCCCGTCGCTGCGCGCCAGCACCGGAACCGCAAACCCAAACTCCCTAATGCTGTCGCACATGCGGTCCACGGCGGCATCGTTTTTGCGTGGGTTGCGGGCGTAGAAGACGAACTTGTCGATGGGCCAGAACTGAATCTCCAGCGGCTGCGCAGACTTGGTCATTCCACCTCTGAATAGAGCAGTTGCGGATTTCAGTCGTCAACAGAAAACTTGGAGAGTGGAGTTCGCCGAGTTCGCGCAGTCGTCAAAAGGGGGCGGTGCGGGGCATTCTGAGTATTGTGAGGATTGTGAGAAGCGAGGTAGCGTTTGCGCCCATCCCGTGGCCGAGTGTCGGGTTTCTTGGAGGAAATGTCGGGTCCGTGTCGGGTTTCTTGGAAGAACCCGACATCAGTTTTGCGAACAGAATCATTTGCTTAGGTCGAAAATGTCGGGAATGTCGGGTTTTTCTAGCAGGAGAGAGGCGCCAGGAATTTGAGCAGCTTTTTTCGTGTGCTCGGGAGGCCGTGCGGGCCGGCGTCCATTTTGGACTCCACTTGGACTCCAAAACGTAGTTTTCGATGAATGTTTGGACGGTAACTCTTTGAGGGATTTGGTCGGGCCGCCGGGATTTGAACCCGGGACCTCTTGCACCCCAAGCAAGAAATATCAATCACTTACAGACAGCCCTCATTGAAAACAAAAGACATAGGATCACCCGATTTGGACGCCAAATGGACGCCAAAACGCCGAGTCGGGCGGTAAGGACTCCACCGGGACTCCACAAGTGCACGCGCACCGCGCGATGCTCCGATTCGCTTTGGGCTGGTTTTGATAGGATAGTCTCGAAGTCGCATAATCGAATCACCCTTATGGCTCCTCGCACGCTTGCTGAATGGTTCGGACAGCTTCAGACGGACGATTGGCGAAAGGAGGTCGGGTTCACCCCTAGCCTGCATGCAGCGATGGAAGGGGCGCTGGCGCCGGGAGCGTCCGACGAGACTGTCACGGCGGTGCTTTCAGACTGGCTCTCGAAGTTCCAACCGTGTCTGTTCGGCAGAATCGCGGCCAAGCAGAGTCTCATACATTATTGTCTGCTCCGCGAAGAGGATCTCCTTGCATCCGATGAGATCGTTTCGCGCAAGATCCAACGGGCACGGCTGGAATGGATACGTCGTGGTTGGAGAGGTGAAGCAAGTGCATTTGTCATAGCCGTGCTTTCACAGAGACTCGCCGACGCGGTGCCGAGTGCGCCTGTCAAGGAGATTGCCCGTCGCATTTGTAGCTTGTATCTGCTGCGCGATATCCAGTTGGATCGGGTCTATCTCGACGAGATCTTTCTGGAGCAGCCAGGCAAGCAACAAACCTGCTGGAAGTGGGTCGCTGGCGTCAACTACTTCTCTGCCCAAGCCGACAACCGGTGGTGGCAAGACCATGGCATTCCGGTTGGAATGGCCTTTTCAATCAACTCCGTTGGACACATGGTGAAGTCAGGGCGATTGACGCAGGCTCTGTACCATTTGGAGCAAGCGATGGGAAGCACCCCACCCGACTTTCAGAATCCGAAGATCGAATCACTCGACAAGGCGCTCGAAATGGCGATGAGAACGATTGACCTTGCTTCTGACGCCACATCCGGCAAAGCGACAAACCTCCTTCCGAGGCCGGAGAAATCGGGCGGCGATTTGCCCTGTCCCGTGAAACTCCCGGTTTTCTTGGAGGGCAAAGACTACTGTAGATACCATGGCCTCTACCACACCGATGTCACGCTGCCCGAGGCGTACTTTCGCTCGGATGTCGATCGGCCCGCTGGCCTGCCCGAACACATGCTGGACTTCACCTACCTGTTTGACCAATCTCTCGACAACCCGGATCACCTGTTGATGGGGCGCGGTTTGCAGATTCGAGAAGATGCTGATGCCGAAGACGATGCAGATTCGCCCTCGTACCGTTTCGCGAAGAGGGAGCGCGGAGCGGGCTCTGAAATAACCATATCGAATGCCCCTCTTCTCACCGTAGCACTGTCGATGCGCTGATGTTGTCTCTTATCCGAGGTAGCGACAGCCAAGCCTTTCCGCAACGAATCTGGCGATTTCCGTAGTAGGCGGTCGCTCCGCCTCTCTGCGAATCACAGCGAGACATTGAAGGTTTCTTTCGGTGCTTGTGGTGTCCAACAGAACATCGATTGCACCGATGTCTTCGGCCGTCAACCGGACGATTCCCACATATCGCGACAACGGGATCTCATCGCACAGACTCTCCAGCGCTGCGTCTGGCAGTCGATTCTGTTTTTCAAACTGCGACTCGATATAGGAGTGGGATCTCTCGATCCAAGCTGCGATTTCCGTCCGCACCCGCTCCATCCCCAAATTCAGGCGTCGAGACTGGAAATTGCCGGCAATCCAAAGCGCCGTAGTTCGGAGTTGACTGAATGACAAGCGCACCTTGTTGTGCATTGGCACCAGAATGTGTGAGAGTCGCCAAGCTTTCTCCCAGGATTGGTCGTCGCTTCGCAGGCGCAGGTGGAGAGATCCTGCACGTTCCTCTATTTCCGCCCGCATGTACGGTCCGAATCGATCATCGTGAACATAGACGGCTGCCAAGTCTGCCGCCAACTCGTCGGTCACGTTATTGGGATCGCTGGGACGGTGTGGCCAACGCAGCTTCATTCCAGCAACCGCAACGGCATGTGCCAGTTTCTCTCGGCGCAGGATCAGCACTGGAGAGATCCCGGAGCGCACCGCGGCAAACATGATCCAGCGCGACACCTCGTATTTCTCGGCGCGGAAAAGATTGGGTGCGTAACCCAGCGATTGAACAGCCTGGCACATCTGGTCCAGCGACAGGCCCTCCGAAGGCATGGAGCGGCCAAACGGCAGTGTGTACTGCGAGGCTTTCGTTGTGATGTGTGCCGGCGTCGCGGATGCGCCAGATTCCAGTTCCCTAGCCCGCTGCAGTGCGGACCACAACGCTGTGGTCGCGCACGCGCTCACGCCGAGGTCCTGTTGCTGAAATGCCAATCCGGATACTTGGAGCGGCACTCCCATCAGGTGGACCTGATAATCACATGCACAACCGAAGTCCCGGCGGAATCCGGGCTTGGTGTCTCGTCCAAAGCACCGCAACACTGTTCGTCCGACGGGACACCCCGGAAGTGGCTTGATTACGCTAAACCCGAGGTAATGCTCTTGCGAAAAGGTCCGACTAGCAACCCTGAACTCATCTTGGTCGCAAAGCTGCCGTATCCGCCGTAGTTCCTCTTCGGCTTGTTTTGCTTCGAGCTTGAAGAAATGCACGCGTCGGCAGTAATTAGGGATGTGGCCAAGATTCTTAGAGTAAAAGACGCTGTAGTCTTCAATAAAATCTCGATCTATGTAGTGGCTTTCCACCGCTACCGACTTTGCGTCTAGCTCAGGGTCCCTGGCGTACCGTTCCACCGCGCCTAGCTGACGAGACGCTGATTTGGACGGAATCAAGGGCCAGGGAATCTCTAGCTGCTTTCTGAGCGGAACGGTTCCGAGAGACAAGAAGCGGATTTGTCGTTCGAGCGCCACACCAAGATGCCCTTCACGCAGTCCCGTCAGGCCTTTGCGTTGATTCGGATCGCCAAATCTTCAGCACTCAGTTGTTCCGCCGCTCGGTTCGCTTCGAAGTCGTGTTCCATTTCCTTTTCCCAATCCTGCAGGGCTTCTTCGAAGCTCACGGGTGCTGAGGCCACTTTGCGAATGGGACCGGCTATTGCGTTTCGGTCCGTGTGTGCCTTCATCTTCTTGCTCTTCCTACTCTTGGTTGCCATGTTGCCCTCATCACGATGAGTCGGCCATGCTGTTCGTACTGAGGTTCCACGTTCGGGGAATCTTATCCTATCACACTGCAACTGGAATTCCGCAGTTCGCCAAGGCCCATTGGGGGGCCAAAAGATCTCAGGCTCTTGACCCTAAAATCCTATTATATTAGGATTTTACTAATTGTCTAGGACAAAACCAGCACGAACGGGACTCAATGAACTGCTATGGCAACGCATCTCCGAGATCTTGTCCGAACAGCATCGACACTATAGCGACCTCTGGGAGGTTGTGGTCCGCGACAAGAATACACATTCAAATTGGCGAAATAGACGAACGATGCCTAGCATTTCCGATTTGGAGGAAATTGCGGCAGCGCTTCGGGTGTCTCCAGCGGACCTCCTGCGCCCATCTCGTCCAACTCCTCAACTGGCGGAGCAGCTAGAGCTGCCGTTTGAGCCGGGTAGAAAAGGGGCGAGGCTCGACGTGGAATACACATCTGCCGGATTCATTCTTAGGCTGCCACCGAAGTCTGCCTAGCCGCGCTGGTACACGGTAGCCACGTCGACAGATTGCATTCAAGCAGTCGCGATGCTGCCGGACCGCGAGATGCGGGCCACGAATGGCCCAGGCCGAGAATTCAGTATCCTGCAGACGCCAGGCATGGCTAGTAGAAATACCGCGGCGATTTCGCTGCCGCGGAGATTGCCGGCAGTCAGGACAAACACCCTGGCGTTGCTCGCCCGGAGAGCGGCAATCTCCAGCGGGCGGTACCTCAACCGCTGGTCCTTAGTGAGCACAATCCATCCTCGCTCACCGACTACTCGCAGCCAGACGCTATCCTCTTCATCGCGGGCGAAATGATCATCGTGGATCTCAACGGTGAGGCCGACTTTTACAAGCTCACCTCGCAGGGGTTCGATGCCCAGAGACCGGTCGATGAAGAATACGCTTCCGTCAGGCGGCTTCGCAGCGGATTGCTTCTTCAATCGCACTGATCTCCAAATTGAAGTCCTGCGCGAGATCAGCGACGGAATCGCCGGCTTTGTATCTCTCGTAGACGGACAAGACGGGTATGCCGGTTCCGGCGATCACCGGGCGGCCGAACGAAACTGCTGGATTCATGACTACAACGCGGGGAGCGGACGCCGCGGCCGCTTCCGCCTGCGTGTCCCGGGTGAAGGGATAAAGCCTAATCGGAAGCCCCTTCGCGTCCCATTCAATTCGCTTGAGGTAGACGCCGAGGATTTCCTTCATCGCGCGCTGACCCTCCCGAGAAGCGTTTATCAGTTCCCCGTATCGCTCGACGAACAGGTCCAATCCATCCGTCTGGAACGACTGAACGATCAGCGGGCGCTCGACATGGAACTCGCGCTCCACGTAATCGAGGGCCCTGCGGACCTTCGGAAGCCTCACACCATGGCGGCGACGAATGGCAGCCAACACGTGCGCCTCAACGAGATTGACAAAGGACAAATACTGCTTCTTGGGATCGTCGAGGTGGATCAGCGGTTTGGAACGCTTTGACCGTCCAGCCACAGGGTAATACCGCCCAGCCACCCAACTGCGCAGCGTCGCTTCCGGCATTCGTTGGAGATAGTGGGCTGCCTCGCCCACCGAGTACGCCGGCGCCAACCGGCGATCCTCACTCTCCGCGCGCACCTCGGTCGTCTTGAATGGCATTCCTCGCTCTGAAAACATTATGGGGCTATTGTGTTGTCGAAAACAAGGCAGGTCTGAAGTACCTTATTGCACCAAGCGACTCGCCGGCGGCGCTTGCGCCAGGCTCGGCGCGGTTTGGGATGTGGAAACGATCGAAGGTGCCTGCCCGGCAACGGGCTTGTTGCCCGCTTCGGCGAGCTTCGCCTGGATACGGCGCGTCAACTCGTTCTGGCGCTCAGGGGTAACGAACGTGTACTCGCCCGTCATATCGAGGTCGCTGTGCCCGGCAATCTTGGAAGCTTCGATCGCGCTTCCGCCCACCTGCTGCCGCCAGGTGATGTTGCTCCTGCGGAAGCTATGCGGCCCAAGGCCAGGGAAGTCGCAGCCTTCAGCCTCTGCAGCCTGGTGTAGCGCGTCGCGGACACCGGAGTCCCAGAGTGGTCGTCCGTGTGCCCGCTTCTGCTGGAAGACGAACGAATCGGGCATGGCAACGTCCGCCGTGGCACTTGCGCGATACCGGTCCACCAAATCGCCGATCCCCAGGACGCGTTTGCTGCCCTCGCTCTTCGGGCGGCCTATGTCCTGGTGCCAGACACGCTGATCGATCTTGATTGTGCCGGCGCCCAGGTTCACGTGTTTCCATTTCAGCCCGAGCACTTCGGAGATGCGGGCGCCAGTTGCGATGCAGGTTTCGATGATCAGCTTGTAGGGCTCGTCCAATCGCTCCAGCACGTGCGCCGTCTCCTCGAATGACAGGATCTTGCGTTCGCGCTTGTAGTGTTTCCTCCCGAGCTTCGCCCGGCTTACCGGAGTGCGCTTGCCTTCTTCCCATAGCCCGTGCCCTTCAGCGTAGTGGTAAATGCGGTTCATGATCGCCCGCACGCCATGCATGGTCCACCAGGAATCGAACGTAGTGTGCAGCCAGTCCTCGACCGCCTGGGGCTGGATCTGGTTCAGACGGAAATCGCCCCACCGTGGAACGATGTATTGGTTGAGGTAGAAGGTTTCCTTCTCGCGGGTGGGTCTGGCGATCTGATCGGTTCTTCCAAGGTAGCCCCGTTCGTACATCGTCGCCACCTCGGAAAACAGCGCGACGCCGGTCGCCGCAACCTGCTGCACAGCCACCTCGACGGTTGGCGCGTTCAGCTTCGCCAGGAACTGGTCGCGCTCGATCTCGGCCTGTTTTTTCGTGATCGCGCCCTCTCCCTTGCTCGGCCCGACCGCCTGGTACTTTCGAAGCGTCTTGACGGAGCCGTCGGGCTGGACCTGGTCGTGCCAATATCGGAAGATCCATGGCCAGCCTTCTCGGTCCTTCCGCGGCTTTACTCCGGGGTGTTGAACACGCGCCTTCACACGTAGGCCTCCAGCCAGCATGTGAAGGTTACCGTCCATTGGCAGCATCATTCAAGTCCAATATTCAGAGCAAGTTACGAGGATTAGGGGCGGTTTCGAGACCACTTTCATTTTCCCCAGCGCTCTCTCCTGTTAGAAAAACCCGACAAACCCGACAATTGCCACCTAAACCATTGATTCCACTCAGCAACCTGTTGTCGGGTACGGTCAATTTCCCGACAAACTACCCGACATTTCTGGCGACCTTACCCGACATTTGTCACGGCCCGACCGGCAGGACGGTATCCCGCAAGAGGTGCAATACGGACTTCGCCGAGCCATTGATCATGCGCCGAACCGTGAGAGTCTGACGAGCCTCATCAACCGATGCCAGCAGACCTTTCTCGTGCAGCCTTTTCCTGAGGGTCTGCTCCGAGACCGACAGGCTTTCGCCCGCGGCGCTGGCCGCCACCTGCACCGCCCGGTACGCGGCCGTCGGTTCTAGGTAGATATCGCCGCCTTCAGCCCACCCGATGCAGTCGCCTCGCCGAACCAACACGCCCGACCCGGCGTCTACCCAGCCGCAGGCCCCAGGCTCATCAGCCGGTTCACCCCCGGTGCGTGATGCAAGATGCGCCCGGCCGGAGGCGAATAACGAACGCAAGACGGCCAGGAAGCGCGCCGTGGGTTCGGTTGCCGCCTGGTGCTTGGCCTGGGCCGCAGCCGCATCCGAGAGCGCATCCCAACATCGACCCGCGAGGCGATCTCGCTCGGTTGTGTCTATTGCGCCAGCATGGACGCCGAAATCCAGATACAGCTCAAAGCCCGCTTGAAGATTGGCGACCATGTCCGGCGTGCGGGCATGAGCTACATCCAGCAGGGCGCGGGATCGGCATGCAGCGACCTTCCGGCCGAACGCGGTCCGGACTTCCTCATATCGCCCAGCGATCCATTGGATGAAGCCGCCCATGGCTTCGGCATAAAGACCAGCCTGGGCGTCGTTCTGGCATGCGGTGAGATCGCTGGTTTTGATGGCGAACTTTGGGATCTCCAGAATGAGCAGCCGCGCCCGGATCGAGTGGCCGCGTGGGATTTCTTCGCCGGTCGAGAGGATTAGTGCGCGCGGCGGTTTCGGCTCCCGCAAGTTGGCGGAGGAGTCCAGCCGGCCGCGACCAGCGCGGTTCCCCGCCGCACGGAACACTCTGTCCGCGGCTGCATGGTACTTCGCGACATCGTTGGCGCTGCCCTGCGGGGCGAAGTCATCAACCACGAGGAGAGTGTCCTTTGCATGAAAAGCGAGGGTTTCGAGAGCGTTGCCGGTGGATGACCAGGCACCGGGCAAATGCAGGCGATCCATTAAGGCACCGAAGAACCGTTGATAGAGCGCGGCCAGCTCACTCTTGAATGCGCCGGTTTCGCCCGCCACGTGCACAGAGAAATCAGCTTCACCAAACACCGCCCGGCACGTCGCCGCCAACAAAGGGAAGCTGATGGATGCCGGTCCCAGTTCCACCAGCCGCAAAGTGGCCTTTAGCGCGAGCGCAAGCTGGTCGGCCCCGGCTGGGAGGCGCAGCTCGAAGCTGCTCACCGGGTCCAGGAGCCGCACGTTCACGTCGGACACAGCCCCATCGCGACCGATGGCGCCACCGGCATGAAGGAAGATCCATCGGCCGTCCACGTTTCCCCAGCCGGTGTGGGTATAGATGCATCGCTCTTCGGCGGCCACAGAGAGCGACTGAATCGCCGTGCGCGCGTACTCCCGCTGGTTGGGAAAAGTGATCGCTCCCGCGCCCATCCGCTCGATCGGCCAGTCCATGCCGGCGAACTCCGAAGCAGGGATGGTGAACCGGGAGCGCCGACCCATCAGCTCAGATTCGATCTCGAATTCCCGCTTGGCCTCGACGCCATCGTCCAGGCGAATGTTGGTGATGATCGCCGCGCGGTAGGTGGCTAGTTGAACCTCCGACAGATTCTCGCCCTTGGTCGTGACGCGGAACATGCCTTCGGGTCTCGATTGGAACTGAGGGGGAAGCACAACATGGAGCCTGGCGCCCGACACTGATCGATCGAACAGTTCAAGCACCTTCTCAGGTCCCCAGGCCGCCAGCAGTTCATCGACCCCGTTGACGCCGCAGTCCTCGGGCAGATTGACGAACTCCACTTCCGCGCCGCGGGTGGCGAGTTCCCTGGCGATCCCCTTCCGCGCCCAGTTCACGCTGTCGTCGGTGTGCACATTCGCGTCGAATACGATGAAGACCTTTCGCGCCTTCCACGCGATGCGCCCCAGATCGGCGATGGGCCCGGTCAACTCGATCCCTGCTCCGCTGGTCCTCCCCACTTTGCCGCGCCAGCTCCAGGCACTCGCTAGGGCCACGGGGATGAATCGAGGGGCGAGCCTCGACAGTGCTAGAGATTTCTTTTCGCCCGCGACGATGGCAATTGGAATCGTTACGTCTGGAAGCTGTTCTGGTGTCACCCCTGGTGGAATGTAAAGCCGGTTGGTGCCTTTCGGGGGGCCTAGGTATTTCTTGTCCGGCTTCGGCTTGCCGTCCTTGTCCGTCGTCCATTCGGGATGGTCGCGGCGCACTCGATAGTTGAACAGCTTGGGATCACCGGGCCAGTAGTACGGAATGAGAATGCCCGAGCAGTCGCGCGAGCCCCTGAGGCCGAGAAGCTTGCGGCCCTGTGGTTGGTCCACCCGGCGGAGCATCGCCGCGTCCGCGATCTCCTGAGGGATCCAGGATTTCAACAGGGCCGCGTAGTCAGCAGCGGTCAGCGGTCCGCCCCAGGGCGGAGGGATGCGCTCGGGAATGGGTTCTGGGGCAGTCATCGCTTCCGCACTTCAGCTTTCTGGCGGGTGTGCACGGTCGCCGAGGCCGGCGCCGTTCCGTCCGCCGGGTCAAGTCCCAGAGCTCGGGCGACCGCGACGGCGATGGTCCTGGCCATCAGTTCGCCCGATGCTGTCCCACGTCTTGAACCGGCTCGAACCTGGGCCTTAAACGTGTGCCCGTCCTTGGTGAGTGTGTAATGATCCGCTGCACGGTCGAGCACCTGGAAGGCATCCGCGAGGTCAGTGAGAGGCCGGAACCGCCATCTGGGAATCCAGCTCCGGCCGGACTTGATGAACCTATCCGGACCGGGCCTCCAGCCCATGACGCGGACGGCGAGTTCGTCGGTGAGTTGCTCGGCGTTCATTGCCGCTCCTCTGGGATCGGATCAGCTTCGGGCGTGTTCGCTTGTGGTTCGGTCGCCTCGATCGCCGCGCCTCCGGTCAGACGAGATTCGAGGAACGCCGAGATATCTTCAATTCGGTATTTGCAGAGTGCGCCCAATTTCAGATAGCGGGGACCCTGCTTCAAAAGCCGCCATCGGCGGACCGTCGCCGCCGAGACGCCCAACATTTCGGCAACCTGATGTTCGTTGAGAAGGTGAATCAGGACCTTTGGAACTGTTCCCATTCGTAATCCTCTCGTGGTTTGGTTTCGCTGCCACACAACCGAATCATAGGAACCGAGAGTTACTTTGAAAACTTCCGCAGCCAGAACCCAATGGAAACGGGGTTGCCGGTGAGCAGTGCAGAGTCGCGGAAATTTGCGGAAATTAGGAGAGAGTTTCGGGGGTGGCTTTCTCTAGCTGCTCTGCTAACTTAAGCCGGTATACGATGGCTTTGACCAAGGTAGCCCGGTCGGGAGGATTCAACCAGTCCGCGCCCTTCTTCTTCCATCCACGCGGAAGCGGGATTTTCTCGTGGTCAGGGGAATCGCAGGCACTCCAGTCCGGAGCATCACAGAGCCCGTGGTCCAAGGCTTCGCCAATTTCGTCTGGCGTCAAGCGCCAATCCCGATCAGATGCCACGCGGGCGACAATCTCAGCAACGCGCACTGCGGCTTTAAAGCCGGTTGGTGGCCCACGTTTTCGGCCTTTGCGCCCCGGCGGTGAGACGGGTTCCCGCTCTGGTCCAAGCGCTGATTCCGACTCGTCCGCTACAGGCGGTTTGTGTGGCTCTGGCTCCGCAACGCGGAGGAGTCGGAGTACTCGGTCGATTGCCTCCTCAAATATTGATTGCGCCGAGGACGCCGAGACCAGGTTTTCGCACTCGCCCGCGGGCACAACCGCGCGAAGAATGTCCTCGTCCCATTCGGTGTGAGTATCCCAAACATCCAATCGCCTAAACCGCAGTGCTGCGTCCATTACCCTGACGCTAAATCTCAGAGTCCGGATTGCGTCTTCTCCCAGCAAGGGTTCGTGTTCAAACACCGCCTGGATTCTACGCGCCACCTGCCCGATTTCCCCGAGGATGTCTTCACTGCATTGCCGGTCCGACGGAGTTAAGGCTCCCCACAAGTCGCCGTCCCGTAAGTCCATAGCGCTGACGCGAACAAAGAAATCGACAGCCTCGGCCCGTATTCGCTTGAGCTCCTGGGGAAGGTCCGACATTGAATCGCTCCCTTTGCGATTCCCTGAATGGAGTAGCCGCCCCTGGGTAGGGTGCCCAGCCTTCGCCCCGGTTCATGACGCTGGGCTAGGCGGCCAGCTTCATTTTACGTCGGTTCTCCTTGCGCTGCTGAAAACTGGCAGTGTCTGGAATGTGCGTTGACGGAAAAACAGCTATCGGTTACTTTCCCTTCAAACCTGCCGCACGATGAAGGTATTCCAATCGACCGCGCGTCTCTCGAAGCCCTCCGCATCTGATCTCCGATGCAAGCCTCACCCTGGAGACCACTCCAGATCTTCCGCAGAACCGCACGGCTTGTTGTCGTGAAAGCTTGGCCGCTGCGCTCGCCCTGTTCGAAAACCTCCTGAAGCAACTCCGCACCAGCGCGGCGGCGGTGCTGGGCCACAAGGGCGGAAGCACCACGTCGCGACGGCTCGGAGCGGACCATTACCGCAAGATGGCGGCGGGGAAGACGCACGGCGGCGGCAGGCCCCGCAAGCAGGACAAATAGAACCTACCTAATATCCACCGCCCGAACGACTATAGCGTTCACCGATCCGCCTATGGACATCGGGCCTTGCATCGTGACCGTGAACGTTCCGCTAGCTGATATTGGCGGCGGCGTGTTCGGTTCCAGCGGCGAGGATAAATTCTCCAGCACATGCGGCTGAATAGCAGCATGTTTGGCCTCGATATTCTCTGCAAGCAGCCCCCCTGCTAAAGCCGCAGCGATCCATCCCCGAAATTTCATCTCGTCCAGTACCCTCTCTAATTATAAATCGCCTAGAATGGGTGTTCCGAAAATGAAAAGCCCGGCACGGTGGCCGGGGCATTTCGATAACGGACTGGACGCCCCTATCGTATGCCGCATCGTGCCGATTTGCAAACAGTACGATGGACACGCGCGCAGAGCCTCCAATCACCCCCGAGATCCGCGAAGGGATCGCCGGAAAACAATACGACGTCCATAAAAAGTTTTGGCCGCAGATTCAGGAGTTGCAGACCAGTTCTTTGCTCGCTACCAGCAATCTCTTCGCAGAAATAGGAGGAGGGCCACGGACGAAAAAGCCACCGATGCCGAGACAGCCGATCCGGTTGTTTCGGGTCCTGACGAGTTACGCCCAAGAACTTTTCAACTGCGAGGATGTGCATTATCGAAGCTTGGCTGACGGGGCGGACGAACTGGCAATGTGGCGCTCTGCCTTGGTGCCGAAGATTGAGCAACTAGTAATGGATAACGTCAATCAGATTGAAACCCCCTTGGCACCCCTGGCTTTTCACGCCACACACGACTCGATGCGGGCCAATATCCGCGAAGGCCTTCACGCTCATATTGAACAGTTGCGACGGACATTCACGATGCCACCGCCGAAGCCCCTAACGGCGTCAGCACTGGCCATTTCGTCAAGCCCACAACGAGGGCCGAAACCGCCTTCTTCGCAGGCCCCGGCCCGCCAGATCATCGATGCATTCTGTGATAAACATGGTTGGTCGCTCGATCAGTTGGCGGATAAAGCCGGCGTTGATCGGAGGCAGGTCTTTCGAGTGAGACGGGGCAAACGCATACGGCGCTTCGCGCTGGTTGCTATTGCAGGCGTTTTGGGGGTCGAGCCCAATTCCCTGATGCCTTGAGAGTTGCACTGACAATGTACTGAAATTGCATTGATATTGCACTTAAAGGGCGCCAAGTTCTTAGGTTGTATTAGAAACGTACTGAAACTGTATTGCCGCCCCCTCCCACTCCGCCGATTTTTAGCCTCCGCGTTGCCCCCCTGTTGCACCCCTAACGTACTGACATATAACGGCTTATCATCTACTCTAGAGTCATCAGGAGGACCGTGATGCAGTGGATTCGAGGACCACCATAGCCCAAGGAAAAAGCCTCGGGACTGGCGCCTCTAGCTCGCCGGTTCCGGGGCTTTGGCCCTTGCGGGTCCACTTCTGATTTTACATCTGCAACTCATTCAAAGCAAACCAAATATAGTTTACCAAAACTCAAGCCGGAGGGCTAGGACAACGCGTTCCTGGGAGATGTAGGAGCCTTCGAGCGCGGGCTTGTGGGCCCCTGATCGAAAGAAACAGCCCGCGAAGCACCCAGCGCGTCCCAGGGTTGGACATCAATACCCCCATGAAAAATACCCCCTTGAAGATACTGGTGAAGGCCGTGGACCGTTCCAACAAGTTCGCCACGGTCCTTCGCGCTCGGGGTGACCTGGCCAGCAGAACTACGTCAAAGCCCTCTTCGAGCCTCAGGACCCGGACCTCTGCGGCGAAGCGCCGAGAAGCAGCCGCCGTACAGACAGGCTGGAGTCCATGGCGAGCGCCGCCTGCGCCTCGCCTCCGGCTTCCGGCACCTACGCCCTCGTGCTCGCATCCGCCGTCACCGCCCGCATCCGCGTGGGGCGACTTGGGGTCCTTCCACTGCAGCCCGGGCACTACGTGTACGTTGGTTCCGCGTTCGGCCCTGGAGGGCTGCGCGCCAGGATCGGGCACCACCAACACCGAACCGAACATCCCCACTGGCACATCGACTACGCCCGATTGGTTTCGGTTTGGTACTGCTGTGGAGCCCGCTGCGAGCACCCCCGGGCGGCGCAACTGAGGGCCATCCCCGGCACGACCGTCCCGATGCCCGGCTTCGGAAGTTCGGATTGCCGGTGCGAGGCGCACCGGTTCGGGTTGGTGAACGGCCCGCGAGATTTTTGGTCAACTGTCCGCTTATCCTGAAATCATGGCAAGCTTTCCACCAACCGCACGAACGCAAGTAAAGCGCCTGCCGCAGCGGGCTCTCTATAGTCAGGATGAGATCTACACCATCCTCGACGAGGGCTTCCTGTGCCACATCGGCTTCGTCGTTGGCGGCCAGCCATATGTCATCCCCACCACCTACGCACGCCGAGATAGTGAGATCTTCATTCACGGGTCGGCTGCCAGCAGGATGTTGCGGACCTTGGGAGTTGGCGTCGACGTATGCGTGACAGTCACGCTGGTCGACGGGTTCGTACTGGCACGCTCGGCCTTTCACCATTCCATGAACTACCGCAGCGTCGTGATTTTGGGAAAGGCTCGGGTTGTTACCGATCCGGCCGAGAAGCTGGAGGCACTGCGCTGCTTCACCAACCACATGGTGCGGGAACGATGGGATGAGGTCCGGCAGCCCACCGAACTTGAACTGAAAACGACCGCAGTGCTGGCACTGCCGCTGGCGGAAGTCTCCGCCAAAGTGCGCCAGGGGCCGCCGGAGGATGACGAAGCGGATCGGGCACTACCGGTCTGGGCCGGCGTGGTGCCGTTGCTGGCAGTGATCGGCGCGCCGGTCGCGGCTGACGACCTGGCGGTCGGTACGCCCCCGTTCGATGTGAAGAGGGTTGCCCGCCAGGCATAGCGTGCGGCCGGACAGGGCGGCGCTGTACCGGCAACCGATGTCCTCTCGGCACAGCCCCAACTTCCCCGCGCCGTTCCCCCGGAAAAGCTCCCCTCGCGGATGCATCAGCGGACCATCTGAACCGCCTGGCTGTAGACGGTGCTAGACGAACGGCGTACGCCTCAACCTTTAGCAAGGATCGTCGCCCTGATCCTGCGATAGAGCCTCTCCCGCAAGTCTTCAGGGGTCTCCCAATCAATGTGATTCTTGTGGTTCGTGTCGAAGTGGAGCTTCCCAATTTCGTCCTTGCGGCAACACCAAATCACCGTGCGACCGAGCCCCATCGCGAATCCGGCTTCGTAATAAACGCCAGCACGCTGGCCAGTGAAATCGGCCACCATGAATTCAGAATTCCGAATCTCCGCGATGATCTCGTCGGGGATTTCGTTGTTGTGCTCCTTCCGGTCAATCCGAATTGCCGTGAATCCCGCTGCTGAAATTGCTGGCTCAATGCCACTCTCGTAGGCGGTCCGAGTCTCGTCTGAAAACCACATTGCTACAAAGCAGCGCCCCGGAATGCCGCCCGGCCGCGGCATCGGTTCGATGTCCTGCCAACCAGGGATAGTTAGTCCCCAACTATCATGTCCGTCGGTTGACTCTGTGCGACGACTCAGAAGCCCACGCTCGTGCAAATAGACGAGGTACGATTCAAACTCCGCTGCGTCACGCGCAGCCGCGAGTGGATAGTCGCGAGGGATTACAATCTTCCACGCCCTGCCAGGAGTGCCGGAACGCTCCGCGATGAGCCGAAGAAGATTCGTCAGTTTCTGCGAGACTCGGATTGAACGCTGTTCAGCTTCAAGCCGTTGCCAATTATTCATGTCGAGAGTAAGCGGCCGACCGGCTTCATGGGCTTTGCGTGTAGCAGCAGAGAGATATGGGTGAGGCTGACCTTGCATGTCTCTGTCTTCCGTCAGCTCGAAGGTCAGCGTGAATCGCCCGCAAATGGCGCAATCAAAGAGCGTCTCGGGGAGTGCCCCCCAAAACCTTGTCTTGCCGCCGCAAAGCGGGCACGCCACTTCCATCGCATTTCCGCCGGACATATCACCGTAACGCTAGAACGGATCTGGGTTGATGTCAACAGATGGCATGGTGACAGACCGATTTGCTACCTCGCTGGGCGATTTGAGTTGGGTTTCGTTTTACTGCGGGCTGCTCCCTTCCCTCCCGTGAGCTTCTTACCGGGCCGCCTGGGCGTGGGCATCTTGTGCCGGACGGCGGCGATCTTTCAACCCGTCGGCGTTTTGCGCTGGGCCATTCGCATCGCGGTTTCCGTCTTGGCGATCATTTCCGCTGCCGAAACCTTCAACACCTCGGCGATTTTCAGGAGCACCACAGTATTGGGACTCTGAATCCCCCTCTCAACCAAGCTGATGAAGGACCTGTCCAGGTCCGCAGCCGTGGCGAGTTGTTCTTGGGAGATTCCGCTTGCCCGTCGGGCTTCACGCAGTACCTTTCCAAACGCCCACTTCGGACCGGTTGTCGGTTGCACCTGTGCCCGCTTCGAAATCTTTGTTCGGCTAGCCAAGCCTACATGTTGCGGTGTACACTCAATCTGAAGTCGCAGATTTAAATCCGAATTCAGCGAGAAGGAAGGCACGGTGTTCTGCCCTTCCTGCGGGATACAGGTGCCCGATCAGTTGATCTCGTTTGTGACCATGACGGTTGCACTTCTGGGCCAGCCGGAAGAAGTATGGTAGACCCCTCCCTACTGCCGAAGAAGTTCGTTGTATTTTGCCTGGAGACTACAGGCTTGGATCCAACACGGCACGAAATCATCGAGATCGGCGCTATCAAGGTCAATCGCGGCTCGGACCAACACGAAAAGTTTGAAACACTCGTCAAGCCCCTGAAGGGCCTCCCGAAAGAGATTACGCAGATTACGGGCATATCTCAGGACATGATCGACAGTGAAGGGGAGCCGCTGGAAACGGCGATCAAGGATTTCGCCGAATTCATCGGGGATCTTCCGCTGGTTGCCTTCAATGCTGAATTCCACGTGGCCTTTCTGAAGAACTCAGCAGCACAATACAACATCTTCATCAGCAATCCAGTTTCATGCGCTCTCCAGATGGCGCGGAATGCCTGGCCCGGCCGGCAGAGTTACCGGCTGGGCGATCTTGCTCGCGACGGCAAACTGTCAACCGAGCGACCTCATCGCGCCTTTGATGACTGCATGCGGGTGGTGTTTATCTACCACGCTGCTGCTTCAATACTTGGGTACTCCGGGTTTGTAGTGGGTGAGCAGATCTCTGCGGCTAGGAAGCAGGATTCGAAAATGGCAACTGAAGTCGGACATCTGCAGGCGAAATATGGCGTAAGGGGTGCGGTGAGCTTTTCAGTCGAAGTCCGTCATCGGGGGCTGCACAAGCATCGGCTGATCCGTGGACCGGATGCCGACGTGGTCCAGGCGAAGGTGCGGCTCCAAGTAGCGGAATGGGATGAACAGTGGGCAAAAAGGCAATCGGCTGAGCAACGGACAACGCAGGTCGAGCGCAAGAAGGAAGAAGCGGCAGAAAGGACTACCGAAGCCCAAGCAGTCCTGCAATCGCTCCGGGAGTTGCTGGCATCTTCTCTGTCGGACTCCAAAGCCGTCGATTGGGAAGCCCTGAAGGACCAGGCGCCCTTCCCAAAAGCAGCGCCAAAAGCTCCAAAGGGCACGCCGCGACCGGAACAGGGCAGGATCCCGGAGGCGCCATCGCGCACTTCGTTTAAGTATCAGCCAGAACTCGGCCTCCTAGACAGGCTCATGAAGTCCCGGCGCTTGGAGAAGGAAGCTCTGAAGGCTCACGCTTTTGACTCGGACATGCGCGCGTGGGAGGCGGCGCGGGACCACATTTTGGCCGATCACGCCGCGAAATTGGAAGCGCACAAGAAGCAGGAGGCCGACTTGGAAGCGGCCCATGCGAAGGCCGTCGCCAAATGGGAGGCGGAACGTGACGCCTTCACAGCCCAACAGACCCAGCAACACGCCGCCATGGACGCTTTCCGGACGCGTTACCTGGCCAAAGAACCGCCTGCCATCATCGAATACTGCGACATCGTGCTGTCGAACTCTAAATATCCAGACTGCCTCCCGAAAGAGTTCGATCTTGACTTCAACCACGATACCGGCGTGCTCGTGGTGAACTACAGGCTCCCCGCTCCTTCCGATATACCCACGCTGAGCGAAGTGAAATACGTTCAGTCCAGCGACAGCTTTACCGAGAAGCACCTGTCGGAGGCCAATACCGCCAAACTGTACGACGAGATTGTCTATCAGGTCGCCCTACGGACCATGAATGAGCTGCTCGAATCCGATCAAGCGGCCGTGCTCACCAGTGTTGTTTTCAATGGGTTCGTCACGGCTACCGACAGGGGAACCGGGAACGAAGCAACCGCGTGCATCATCTCCGTACAGGCATCCAAGGAAACACTCAAGGCGATCAATCTCTCCAAGGTGGACCCAAAAGCATGCTTCCGGCAACTCAAGGGCGTCGGCAGTTCAAAGCTGCACAGCGTCACTCCGGTCGCTCCGATCATCAATATTCGTCGGGATGACGAACGATTCATCGAGTCGTATGGCGTTGCTGACAGATTGAATGAGGGCTTTAACCTGGCGGCCATGGACTGGGAAGATTTCGAGCACCTGATCCGCGAGATTTTTGAGAAGGAGTTCACCTCGTCCGGAGGGGAAGTCCGGGTGACTCAGGCCAGCCGAGATGGCGGAGTGGACGCGGTGGCATTCGACCCTGATCCGATCCGAGGAGGAAAGATCGTGATCCAGGCCAAACGCTACGCCTACACGGTCGGGGTGTCGGCGGTGAGAGATCTCTACGGTACGCTCATGAATGAGGGCGCCACCAAGGGCATCCTCGTCACAACCTCTGACTATGGTCCCGATGCGTATGAGTTCGCGAGCGGCAAGCCCATTACCCTGCTGAACGGATCTAACCTGCTTCACCTGCTGGAGAAGCACGGAACGAAAGCCCATATCAACCTTGTCGAGGCGCGGCAGGCCCTCGCGCCCGATCGAAGGTAACGAGCAAGGCTGCGCTGGACTTTTCTGGCCTGGTCGGTAAATCGCTGTCCGAAGGACGGCCGGTTGAGGCCGGCGACGCACGGTGGTTCTTCGGCCAGCCGGAGAGCTACGAAGCCTCGTGCCGCTCTGGGCGCAACGAAGACCACCATTTCTGCAAGACCTTGCGTGTGACGTACTCGAAAATGTGAACTAACATCGGCGTGTCCTTTTGCAGCCAAACGCCTCCCAGGGTGCTGGTTGCCAAACCGAAGGGCTTCTCACACGGTGCTCCCCAGTTGGGGTCGAGCTTCCTCGGTAGTTCGCACATGGGAGCGGGAAATGGGACCCCGGTGTGTAAAGCTTTGGACCGGTAGTCGTAAATGGTCCGCAAGGATCGGCGAAGTTGTTCGAGGTTCCACGGAATCCGAAATTCCTCCGCCGGTCGTATATCCGGTGGTGGGGGCAGAAAGTTAAGCGTGAAGTCTACGAATTTTCGCGTTGCACCGATTGAGTCGGCAAATTCATCTGCGATGGTAGGGAGAAGGTCCGGGCATCTCTCCTCGACAGCTTCAACGAGGGCAGGTTTTGAGTAGCGAAGCCGGTCAATGGCCGGCAGCCTCGCCTGATCCCAGCGATCTGCGGCTGTCTCAATCGCTGAGACGAGCAGAAGCCAGGTAAGTGCGGTGTCCGCATCAGCAACCCAAATCGCCTGTTGGTAGAGACGTGCCGCACGGACCAGGGCTATCTGGTCTTTGGGGTTTGCGTCGAACCAATCACCGAGCCAATGCAGGTCCTCAAGTGTATGCCGCCCAGTGGCCCACGGCAATTTGGGGGCGTGCTCAGTTGAGTACAACTCCGGTGCCGCATAGCCATAGTGCGCAACTGGTCTGCCGCGAGGGTCACCGGGCAGAAACTCTCGCGTGGTTGGACCTGCTTCCACGCGAGCGCCCAACGCCAGCGCCGCCAGCGCCGCGACCTCGTCGGACAAGGTCCCCCCGTGATACGTGCCAATGTCGGTCCTGTCCATCCGCGGGTTTTCAAGGTTCAGGTGAAAACCAACCCGCAACACCACAACGGGAGCAACGCCACCTCTGAATGATCCGCTTGCATGAGCGATTGTGTTGATGAAGTGGTATGGCCCGACGCGCTCCTCGCCAACGATCCATGCGTCGCTATACAGCGGGCACTCGTATCCCTCCAGAAAGTCGGGTTTCTGGTCTTGGGCCGCCGCGCGCCAGTTTTCAAAGAATATGGGCCTCTGTTCTACGGTTGTGAAAGGAGCGGACATATGCACCAGTCTATTCCGTTGAGGAGTCGCAGCAAACTCTCAATGGAATATGACCGCCGCAGAGCTGGCGAGCCGTTCCCGTAGTCAAATGCCCGGCGCGCGTGCCCAGCCCTTGCCCATCGACGCGCGGCAGGGCAACGGATCATCGATCACGCCGTGGCATCCTGTCGGCTTGTGGCGGAAGACGGGCGGTTGGAGGCCCGCCGGACGCGTTCGGGGCTTCCCTTCGGCTAGGCGGAGGGGTACGCTTGAGGTTCAAAGCGGAGGTCCGCGTATGTTTCACAAACTCCCGACCTCGGTACGCTACGTCAAGAATGGCACGGGCGGCAAATGGTGGCGCGCGGCCAAAGCGAATGGGCAGGTACACCTCGGATGGAAGACCGTTCCCACCGAACTCTTGCTGAAGCCCGATTTCCCAAAGATCGAGCGAATACTGAGACAAGTGAACGGGCCTCGTCAAGGCGTCACACAGGATTTCAACGCTCTGCGCGACCTTCTGGACGAACCCAGTAAGCACGTATGGATAACCTTCGAAGACGGTTGCATGTGGTGGTGCACCGTCTTCGACGGCGCTAATGTTAATCCTGGCGGAGAAAGCCCTGAAGAGGGCAACTTCTGGCTGGTTTGCAAGCGCCCTTGGTCCAATCGCTCCACCAAGGGGAAGATACTCGCCATTTCAGATCTGCCTGGCACGGTGACGACCACCAGCGGATTCAAGGGAACAGTCTGCAAGCCGCAGGATTGGCAAGCGATGCTGCGGATCATTCAGGACGATAAAGATCCTGAAGCGGCGGCAGCCGCCAATGCTCGCGGTGATTATGAGCGGGCGGTCCTTAGGATAGTGAAGCGACTTTCGCCCAAGGACTTCGAGCAACTTATCGACCTCATCCTAACTCGTACAGGATGGGCACGCATTTCCACTTTGGGTAAAACGCGCGAGGGGATCGACGTTGAAGTGGAGAATCTCACGGCCGGTGAAATCGCGTTCGTGCAGGTAAAGAGTTCTGCTACTCAGGACGTGTTGAACGACTACGTGGAGCGGTTTAGAAAACGGCGCGAGTTCTACGCGCGAATGATATTTGCAGTCCATTCTCCGAGTGGGAAGCTAACGCCGCCTGCTGATCTACCAGTCGTTTTGTGGACAGGTGATCGAGTGGCCGAGCTTGTGGTGCGACTGGGTTTGGGTGAGTGGGTCGAGAGCAGACTGGCTTAGGTGTTCGATCCCCATCGATTAACGGGTCTAACCGCGATCCGGAGTCCCTACATCCTCATCTGGTAGAGCCGATCACCAGCAGCGGTCTTGGTGGACTCGATCTTGAGGTTCTGCTTCTTCCTGACCGTCGAGAGAAAAACGTACACGCTGCGCGCTTGCCAGCCGGTGACCGACATGATCTCGCCGAGGGTGGCGCCCCCGGCGCGCAGCGTGCTCGCTTCTTTGGCACGGACCCTCCTTCGGCGCGGCCGCCGGGCTTTGCCCTCGGCGGTTCTTGTCCGCTGCTGGCGAAATCGTTCCATCCGCTTGTTTAACAGATCGTTGGCGAAGCTGCGGACGAGCATTGCCTCTAATTCCGCAATCATGCCGTCTGCCACTTTGTAGGCGCTGAAGTAGGTTGCAAGCTCGTATAGCGGAACAACGTAATCAGCGATCTGACGGCTCTTCGCGTCGCTGTTGCGATACGTTTGATTGCGCCTGGGATGCTTGACGCGCTTAATTTTCTGAATCTCGCCGCGCTCGCGATTATAGGCTAGGTTCATCTCTTTCCACAGGCTCTGTTTCCGCGCCTTACCCGTGTAGATCGCCTGCCCACGGCTGTCGAAAAAGATGTAGACTCCACGGCTCGAATCTAGCTCTCTCCGCAACCCTTCGAAATACCGGTCGTTGCCGTCAGCTGCAGATAGAACCCAGCGAGCTCCCTGTTTGGAGGGGGTCCTCACGATTCGAAAGAACTCGACCAGCGGCCGAATTGCTCTCGCCTGCATGTTCCGTTCGCCTGCTAACGTCGCCCTCTGAACCAACGCCGACAATTGGCGCTCCGTGATGATTTGGCGATTCTTCCAGAGCTGTATTGCAGGAATGCTCATTCCGATCCTGTTCGCCAAGTCTCGATCTGTGCTCGCCCGAAACTTCTTTTTTAATTGCGCGATGATGCTGATGCCCGTCACAACAAGGAATCCCTTCTCGCCTCAAGTTACCACCTGTCGCCAGGTTTCGGGCGAGCTGACATGCCGCGTTCACAACCCCACGGTAGTTGCGTGTGCAGTCCCGACCCTCCCGAGCTGCACTCGGGCTCACGCTCGACTTTCCGCCCCCGAAGATTTGGAAGTGGGACGATAGCCTGAGGAGAATATGCGGAATGGCTGCCAGGAAACTTCTGATGCTCGTTGGCGATTATGTGGAAGATTACGAAGTGATGGTTCCGTTCCAGGCGCTTCTCACGGTCGGGCACGCGGTCCATGCCGTCTGTCCGAACAAGCGGGCGGGCGAGTCGGTGCGGACCGCGATCCACGATTTCGAGGGTGACCAGACCTATAGTGAGAAGCGAGGGCACAATTTTGCTTTGAATGCGACTTTCGACGAGGTTCGGCCTGAAGATTACGACGGGCTTGTGATTCCAGGTGGCCGGGCGCCGGAGTATCTCCGCCTCAACCCGCGCGCTCTGGAAATCGTCCGTCATTTCGCAGAATCTGACAAGCCGATTGCCGCCATCTGTCACGGTGCGCAGATACTAGCCGCGGCCGGAGTGCTCCAAGGCAAATCGTGCAGTTGCTATCCGGCGGTGGCCCCGGAAGTCACCTCTGCCGGCGGGACGTATGAAGCCATCGCAATGGATCAGGCCCACACCTGCGGGAAGCTCGTGACCGCGCCAGCCTGGCCGGCGCATCCCGCCTGGCTCGCTCAGTTTCTGAAGATTCTCGGGACTCGGATTGATCCTTGAGGCGTCCGCCCTCGGTGATCGGGTGGGAGATTCCTGGCGCTTTTCATTTGCCGCGTCATGGCGGTACGATTCGGCTTCATAGATATGATGCGAGCCCTTTTGCTGGGCTTGACGGTGTGCATGGCCGGGGCGCAGCAGTATATGCGGGGCGAGCGGCCGCGGATGGTGGTGCAAGGGTTCAATACGGGGGAAGTAGTCGAGCGCCAGGACGGAAGTGTGCCGAAATGAAGGTCGAGGTGGTCTGCTACTCGGGCTACAAAGGGGACGAGCGGCCGGTTCGTTTCCGACTAGGAGATGGGGATTACTTGGTGGAAGAACTGCTGGACCAGTGGTACGGGCCGAAGGACATCTTCTTCAAGGTCAGGGCCAACGATGGCAATGACTATATCCTCCGGCACCGCTCATCCGTGCCGGAAGGGGAATGGAGTCTGGAATCGTTCCGTGACGTGAGTCGAGGCGGCTGACAATGGCCTCGACGCGCGGCTCTCTACGGCTTGCTCATGGATGGACGTTGGTCCGCCGCCCGAGCCTGTCCGCGACGCTTGTGCGCGAGTTCATCCGCCCGGCAGTTCGCGCCGTACCTTGCTCCATGGCGCGGCGATTGGGTTCTTGCCGGATCTCGCTTCCGGCGGAAGTGGCATCGGGCGTGGCCTCACGATGGACCATGACCAATGGCGGGCTGGAAGTCATGGTCACGACAGCGGGGATCGAAGAGCATGATGTCGCGATGGAGTTGCTCCTGTGCCTCGGCCAGGGACTCTGGGAAAGGCTGTCGGACCGGGAACTGCGTGCGTACTGGATGCTTCTGAACGACGAAATCACCCTGGGGATCGAGGGCGAGATCGACGAGCAGGCGCTTGAGGAGAAGCGTTCACTGTTCGAAAGCCGATCCCATGCGAACAACGTGAAGCGGCTCACAGGTTATGGCCGGGCATCCTTTGCTGGGACCGTGGCCGAGTACGTTCACTGTCTCTGGCACGAGGTCACGGCTCGAACCGGGCCGGACTATCTGCCGGTAGCGCCGTTGCGGCGGCGCCTGGAGTTGATGGAGCGGTGGTTCCCGCCCAACCGGGGTTATCGCATCTTCCCAGCGGCGCTCCGTCGTGTGGGGCCGTCTCGGTCTTCGCATGCCTGTTAGCTGCTGGGGCGGAGATCCGCGCCGGTAATCCCGACCTTCAAGGCCTATGCCTGGCTCTCTCGGACTGGTCGGCGGAGTTGCGGATCATCAAAGACGAGCAACGCCGCCTGCGGCGAGGCGGCGATTGGCAAGCTCTGCGGAACTGCGGGGAGGGTCCTACTTCAGGAGGTCCGTGATCTCGTAGGCGATGCGGTAGTCGCCGTCGATTCCGCGAGCCCAGACCTTGTACGTGTACGGGCAGATCCCCGGATCTTCTCCGCGCTCGATGCGGCGCATCCGGCTGCGCAGGTCGCTCTCGGCGATCTCCTTCGCCTCGTTGATAGTGCTGGCGACTGCGACCGGCTCGTGGTGCCCTTCCTCGTCCTCGGCGATCAGCATCGCCATGCCCAGTTCGGTGTCGGGCTGCAGCGGGAACGCAAATCCGTTGCAACTCGTGGTCTGCTTCTTGGTTCGTGCCATCTGGTTCGTCTCCTTGCATGACGATTCATCACTCCGGCGCACCCGGAAGGCAAGGCAATAATCGCGGAGTGCCGTAAAAAAAGCCGCCCGTTTCCAGGCGGCTGATTGGGAGGCAAGCGTGCCTACTTGGCAACGCGGTATGTGCGCTCGCCGGCTTCGTTCTTCGTGGACTCGACCGTGAGGCCCATTTTCTTGGTGAGGTTTCCGCTGATGAAGCCCCTGATGCTGTGGTTCTGCCAGTCGGTGGCCTTGGCGATCTCGGCCATCGTCGCGCCCTTGGGGCGGCGCAGGAGTTCCAGGATGATGTTCTTTTTCGAGAACTCGCGCGGCACTTTGGCTTCTTTCACTTTGGCGGCCTTCTTGCTGGCGACCTTCTCCTTGGCCTGCTTCTTCGGCGCGGCCTTGGCTTGCTTGGCGGCTTTCTTCGCGCCCTTGCTGGCCTTGGGCGCGCCCTTCTTCTGGCTGGCAGCCTTCTTCGAGGCGGCCTTCTCCGGCGCGACCTGCGCGCCCTGTTCCGCAACGGCGGCGGTTTCGGTGGTGTTGGTAGCTTCTGCGTTCTTCATGGTGGTGTTTATCCTTTTGGCGGTTGATCCGCGCATGACGATTCATCACTCCGGTGGCCCCGGAAGGCAAGGGCTTATTTCGGGAAAAAACACATGCCAGTAATGAGCCAGCGGGCGTACTCCCGACAGCGCGGAGTCTCGGCGAGCACCGTCCAGAAGGCAATCGCGTCTGGTCGCATCCACACCTTGCCCAACGGCCAGATCGATTCCGAGATTGCCGACGCCGAGTGGGCGCGCAACACCCAGACCCAAGCGCCACCCGTGGACCGGCGCGGCCAGCCACCGGAAGACGACGCGGAGGTCTTTGGCGCGTCGCAGTATACGAAGGCGCGGGCGGTGCGCGAACACTACCAGGCGCGCCTCGCCAAGATCGATTACGAGGAGCGGATCGCGAAGCTCGTCTCGGGCGAAGAAGTCCAGGTCGCCGCCTTCAATAAGTTCCGCCAGTTCCGCGACGCGATGATCAACCTCCCCGACCGCCTGGCGGCGATGCTTGCCGCCGAGACCGTAGAGGCCACGGTGCATGCGCTCCTCACGAATGAGATCCGGAAGGCCTTGAATGATTTTGCCGACGAATCTAACGGCTGAAGAGATCTACGGTGCCGCTGCCGCGGCTGGCGCGCGGCCGGACCCGCTGCTCACCATTTCGCAGTGGGCCGACCGCTACCGCTGGCTCTCGCAACGCGCGTCCGCTGAGCACGGTCGCTGGCGCACGGAGCGGACACCCTACTTGCGCGAGATCATGGATTGCCTTTCGCCCATGTCGCCCATCGAGCGTACGGTGTTCATGAAGGGCGCGCAGATCGGCGGCACGGAGTGCGGCAACAACTGGATGGGATACATCATCCACCAGGCCCCTGGCCCAATGATGTCGGTGCAACCGACCGTCGAGATGGCCAAGCGCAACTCGAAGCAGCGCATCGATCCGCTGATCGAGGAGTCGGAGGTGCTGCGGAAACTCGTGCGCGATCCGCGGTCGCGGGACTCGGGCAACACGGTCCTGTCGAAGGACTTTCCGGGGGGCGTGCTGGTGATGACCGGCGCGAACAGCGCGGTCGGCCTGCGGTCGATGGCCGCGCGGTATCTGTTCCTCGACGAAGTGGACGCGTATCCCGGCGATGTGGAGGGCGAGGGCGACCCGATCACGCTGGCGATGGCGCGCACGCGGACGTTCGCGCGCCGCAAAGTGTTTCTGGTATCGACACCGAAGATCACCGGCATGAGCCGGATCGAGTCGGCGTATGAGGAGAGCGACCAGCGGAAGTACTGGGTGCCGTGTCCGACGTGCCGCGAGTTCCAGATCCTCAAGTTCGCGCAACTGCGGTGGCCAAAGGGCGATCCGCAGAGTGCGGTTTACGTCTGCGAGCACTGCGGCCAGGAGATTCGCAACCACCAGAAGCACTCCATGCTGGCGCGCGGCGAGTGGCGCGCCGGCGCGAAAGGCGATGGTAAGACGGCGGGCTTCCATATCTCCAGCCTGTACAGTCCGGTCGGTTGGTTCTCGTGGGGCGACGCAGCCAAGCAGTTTGAGCAGGCGCAGAAGAACCCGGCGTTGCTTCAGGTCTTCGTCAACACCGTGCTGGGCGAGACGTGGAC
>Ga0187874_10000803_pt1 | contig 34657 bp, 36 predicted proteins | sample June2016WEW_16_1_3_FD_132993 | JGI IMG/M metagenome (GOLD analysis project Ga0187874, IMG submission 132993) | Peatland microbial communities from SPRUCE experiment site at the Marcell Experimental Forest, Minnesota, USA - June2016WEW_16_150 | ecosystem: Environmental > Terrestrial > Soil >... | reverse complement strand
GGGCAGATGCAAGGCGGCGCGACGCAGGCGATGTCGGTGCACATCGTCGAGGAGCGCCAACGAAGCAGATGCCCCTTCCAAGCCGGAACCCAAAGGGCGCATGGGGGTTGCACGACGATCGCTTCGTTGCTCGTCGTCGACGATGTGCACCGACATCGCCTCCTCCTCGAGCCTTGCGCTCGCCGCGCAAGTCCCATGCTCGCGACCCCTTCGAATTCTCGGACAGGCTCCTAGAAAGGCAGGATCTATTTTCCGGCTTTTGCAGCGGGCTTTAAGCTTGCCTTGAAAGCCTTGGTTTCAGCAGCCATGGCATCCTTCAACCACTGTGGATATGGGAACTCCTTCGGACCTTTCCAGGTTTTCAACTCGTGCATCCACGGAGCGCGTTCCACGAATTCATCATGTGCATACGGCACCGGAGGATGGCAAACCCAAAGCGGATCAAATTCGTTTTTGATCTTCAGCATCCACTCATGGTAGTTGGGTCCATACTTCGGCCCGGTCAAATACATCGGCTGATGCGGACCGATCAGGGCCGTGTAAAACCGATGATCGATGTTCATCTTGGAGGTTTCCAAATAGAAGTGATCGACACCGGTAGTGTCTTCGTCCTGATCCCAGTAGATAAGGAATTCGGAGTAGCCCTGGTAGCCCAGTTCGAAAGTCTGGAACCAACCGGGGTCGCCGTGATCCGGCATTAACGGAGGGGTGTATTTTTTCTTCAGCTCGGCATAAACAGGTCCATGTTCCGTCGCCTGTTTCATTGTCTCGATGACGTAGTCCACCGAAACATAAGAGCCGCACATCAGCCACATGCCGGCCGAATCCGCGTTCTTTATCCAGGATTCGTCGCTCGGCTTGGTCGGCCGCGGCTGCCCGCCCTGCTCCATCATGATGTCGTTCAGGACATTTTCGTCGTACATCAGCTGCTCCTCCGAGGTGAATCCGATGAGCAGCACACGAACGATATGGAAATTTGCGACTGTTTCCGGGGTCTCCTTCAACCACATATCCCAGAATTCCTCCTTGCATTCAGCCTTTGCAATCGCGCGCCAGAAAAGCGGGACCTTGGTAACAGCCCCGCCGATTTCGGCCTTGCAAATTTCGTACATTGCCTTGACTTGGGCCGCTTTGCTGGGCATCACGTAATTGATCCACTTGACGCGCTTTTCCGGAAGAGCCAACGCGGTGTTGGGAGCGATGCCTGTGGGCTGGAGTTTTTCAGGCTGGAAAGGAAGAACTTTGACTGCCATCTTCGTCACGATGCCGAGGCATCCCCGCAATCCGGTGTATCCTCGAAGCAGACCTCTCAGATCCGGTCCGATGCCGTCTCCCCAGAACCAATCGTCGCCGACCGCCAGCGAGCCCATTCTCACGATCTCGCCGTCGGGCAGAACCATTTCCGTGCCGAGGATACGCCGATGCGGAAGCCCGATCCTGTGGCTCAGCGGAGACCATCCGTCGCCGATCAGATTGGCGATCACGGAAGCCTGCGCGCCGCCGCCGCCGATCACGACATATCCGCCCCGCTTCAGGCACTCTTCCTGAAACTGGGAATAAATGACTCCGCTGCCGACCACCGCATACCAATGTTTCTCGTCAAACTCGAAATCGTTCATTCGCTTCAAATCGACGAGCAGCGCATTTTCGATATGCGGGTGCGAACGGGGTCCATAGAATCCGGTGCTGTATGGAACGTAGGGGACCGTGTACCGGTTGCAGATCTTTATGATTTTCTGCACTTCTTCGGTCGTCCTGGGCATGATCACGGCGCCCGGTATCTTGGTCATCACTCTTTCATATCCCGTGCCCGCTTCATAACCCGCCGGGCCGGACCGGTATCCTTCGCAAATGACCGGATCGTCCGACAAATATTTGGCACTTACGATAGCCTCTAATGCCTTGTATGCTTCTTTTACTATGGCCATGAGTTCCTCCTTATGCGTCCAGCGAAGCAAGAATTAGTTCAGAGAAGTCCATCACCTTCACGCGGTTCCCATCTTCCTTGACCGCCTGCGAGAAGTTGTTTTTGCACCAGGGGCATGCAGAAACCAGGACTTCGGCTCCTACTTCCTTCACCTCTTCCAACCGGTGTTTTGCTGAGGAGGAAGCGAGTGTGGGGAAGGCTTCTTTGGTTCCGCGGCCGGCGCCGCAGCAGAACGCATTTTCTCTCGCCCGGATCATCTCGACAAACTCGACTCCGGGGATATTGGCGATGACATTTCTCGGCTGTGCATACAGCCCGTGAGTGCCGCGCCGCCGTTTCAATTTCGGGCTGACGGTTCCCATCCAGCCCCGTTCGCCGCTCCACGGAGTCCAGGGATCCGCAAGGCGGCTGATGCTGCACGAATCGTGGTATGTCAAGCGCGTGTTGACCGGTTTTGTCAGCTTGAGCGCGCCCTTTTTCATCGCCTCGTCTGCGAACTCGACGAGGTGGATTACTTTGAACGGCAGGTCCGCGGTGGCGATGTTGAGGAGTTTCGGATATTCCACTTTCCACATCCTGTACCCTTCGGCGCAGGAAAGGAGGACTGTTTTTGCTCCCGTGCCCTTGACCATTTCAATGTTGCGTTTCGCCAGCGCCCGGGCTTCGTCCAGCATGCCGACGGATTGAAGCGTATTCCCGCAGCACCATTCGTCCGGCATCAGCATGAAGGGCGTTTTGGTCGCATTGAGGATCTTGCCGGTCGCCTGAGCGATTTCGTTGTTTGTATATGACGCCGTGCACCCGACAAAGTAGAGGACATCCGCCTTCTCCGCGACCTTGATGTCCTTCGTCACCCATTTCTTCCGGCCGGCATGGGAAGCACCGAAGAGATTGTGGGTTTTGGCAATGTTCTCTGCGATCTTCTTGTGGGCAGGCATCGGCCCGGCCCCGTCCTGGACCGCTTTCACGCGCATGGCTTCAAGCGACAATTCGATCTCGAGGTCTAGATTTCGTTTGCAGCCGACATCACAGGCGCCGCAAAGAGGATCGGCGTAGACCACCTCGATCAGCGTGGGAGTCCACTTGAGCTTTCCTTCCACCATGGCATGGCCGATTCTCATTTTCCCGAATGCCCCGTAAGCATCGAAGTCGTTCCAAACGTTGCTGGGGCACCGCGTGCTGAACCTCACGCCGGGCATGTAGGTGTGCTCGACCCAGTAGCATCCTTTGCACTTGATGCATCGGCTCATGTCGTATTGGTAATTTTTCAAATCTGTTGTTTCCAAATTTACTTTGGTCGTTGGCATCATCGCCTCCCTAGAAGCACAAATTGCCCGGATTCATAATGTTATTGGGATCGAAAATCTTCTTCACCCGCCTGAGCGCCATCACATAGCCGGCAGCCCGTTCGTAAACCATCGGCGCAAGGTCGCCGTACGGCCTGGTAAACAGGGCGCCTTCATTAATCAGCGCCCGGGCCGCGTCCTTGTACAGAGCGGCAATCCGCGATTTGGCCGCAGCATTCTTCTCGTCATAGAAGAAAGTGAATTCAATCTGGCATGCGCGGTTATGTTCGATGGGTTGTATGTAGCTTCCGATATCGGCGACCGGATAGCCATGTTTCGGGGCAACAGTCTCCATGATCTCGACAAACCGGGTTGCTTTTTCCGGCCTTGCAATGAAGAAAAGGCTTTGCGAACTGCCCTGCCACCGGTTCTTCCAGTAGGGCACATCGGCAGGCCACGGATTGCGAAGCAACGAAAGAATTTTCCCTCCCAATCCCGGGAAACCCGGAAGGGCTTCATCCACCACCAGCTTCCGGAACTCATTTCTTACCAGTTCCTTTAAAAACTTTACTTCGTATGCGATCTTTTCGTCCGGACGGCGCAGCAGACCGCTGATCACCAGGATCAACGTCCATGGCGGCAGAGTGGCGCGCAGTTTTTCAAAATCCGCCGGCCAGTTCTCCGCGACGATCGTTGCCAGATCGGTCCTGTTCAGAAGCACGACTTCCTGCCCGACTCTGCGCGGCAACAGCCGATAGAGGAATTCCTGAACGTAGGCCAGGTCGTCGACTGGGGCGAAAAAGACTTTGTCCTTCTTTGTGCCGAACATAATCTTCAGGTTTGTCCAGGTCACGACACCCATGGTGCCCTGCGCACCTTGCACGAAACGATAGAAATCGATGCCGGGTCCTGAAGGATTTCCGCCGTGAGAGCCGGAATCCGGATAGCCGTTAACGCTTGCCGAACCCAACCGGAAAATTTCGCCGGTCGGCCACACCACTTCGAAAGCCTGCATCGGTTCGCCGTAATCATAGACCGTGTTGGTTGGGACTTCTCTGTCCAGGAAGTCGGAGAGCACGGACCGGTCCGCGTGAGGCAGGAACGGCATCGGCACGCGCAAGCCTTTTGCGTTTAATTCGCCGTTTACTTGCCCCCAGGTTACACCCGCTTCCAGCCGGATCTTTTTGAGGTCCTCATCAATTTCGAGGATCTTGTTCATTTTCGACAGATCCATAATGATGCCGCCCTGCTTCGGGACCGCGCCGCCGTTGAAGTGTTCCCTGGAAGATACCGGAACAACCGGAACATTGTTTTTGTTGGACCATTTAAGAATTTCGCTAACCTGTTCCGAGCTTGTCGGCCAGACCACATATTCGGGCATTCCCGGAGGAACCAGGCTGTGGTCGCTGGAGTACTTGAGCAGATCCGCTTGGGCATCGCTCACGTTCCCCTTACCAACTATTTTTGCCAGCTCATCCTTGCTTATCATCTTTCCTCCTCAAGACCTGAATGTTTGTCAACTAACTAAAACCGGGGTCGGGGTCGGAATCGGTATCGACTTTTTTCGACCCCGATTCCGATTCCGATCCCGACCCCGATATCAGTTCTGATCCCTAATTAATGAATCGATTCGAGGATCAATGCAATGCCCTGGCCTCCTCCGATGCACATGGTCACCAAGCCATAGCGCAACTTCCTCCGGCGCAAAGCATAAGCGCACGTAAGAGTCAGGATGCCGCCGGTAGCGCCGAGCGGATGTCCTAAGGCAATTGCATTCCCCATAGGATTGATCTTTTCCGGATCGATTCCCATTTTTTCGAAATCACGTGCGCACGCCAGAGACTGTGGTGCGAAAGCCTCGTTGATTTCGACAATGTCGATCTGAGCGCCTTTGATCCCGGCGCTCTTCAGAGCCTTTTTAGTTGCCGGAACCGGACCAATGCCCATTATTACCGGATCGACTCCGACCACCCCGTAGCCGGCAATGCGGCACAAAGGCTTCAAGCCATGCTTTTTGACATCGGATTCGAGACCCAACACCATGGCTGCGGCACTGTCGACAACGGCGCTGGCATTCCCTGCTGTAATCACGCCGCCCGCTTCAAAAGCGGGAGGTAATTTCGCCATCATCTCCAGGGAAGGATTTTCCAGGATATGGGTGTCGTATTTGACCGTAATAGGCTCGGACGATCCTCCCTGCTCGACCGTAACCGGCTCAATCTCCTCATCAAAATGACCGGCATCGCGAGCTTGTTTTGCGTTCACGTGCGAGCGCAATCCAAACCGGTCACATTCCTCGCGGGTAATCCCGTATCGGCGTCCCAGTTCTTCCGCCGTGTTGGCCATGGCAAGCTTCGCGCTGGGATCGTAAAGGCACATGAGAAGCGCATCCTGCAAAGCCGTGCCGGCGGGAAGAGCCTTGGTGTCGATGGGACCGTATTTCTGAACCGCATTGCCGACCGGCTTGCCGCGCTGATTGTACAGGGAAAAAGGATATTGCATGCTTTCAGCGCCGCCTACCACATAAAAAGGCCGCTTTTTGTCATGTCGGAGCCCGGCTAAAGCCATTTCCGAAGCGACAGAGATAGCTTCCGCCCCACTGCCGCAGATACGTGCTACCGTAAGGGCCGGGACATCGTAGGGAAGGCCGCCACGCCATCGCATGCCCTGCGCTCCATAGATGGAGTCTCGATGGCTATGCGCCGCCATGCCCATGACGACACCGCCGATCAGCTTCTGATCGATAGCCGTGTGCTTCAATGCCGCCTCGATCGCAAGCCCGCCGAGCTGGGTAGAGGTGAAGCGCGTAAACAGCCCCGGTGCTTTGTTGTTGTGCAGAATGTCGGCTCGAGGCAACCGCCTGCCGCCGTCGAGGATAAAAATCGATTTTTTTGCCATAGTCGCTGTCTCCTCCCCTACTCGTGCATGAAGGCGGCCGGCGTGCGCGGGCCGTTCTGGATGAAATTTTTAATTCCGATATCCGCGTCGACTGTCTCTTTGGCGTCAGCGAACGATTTCGCTTCAATCATGAGTCCTTCATCGAGCGGGAGTCGGAGCCCTTGCTTCACCGCATTGACCAGGATCTTATCTATCAGCAGTGACCGATGGCCGATATCCACGGTAGGAATCGGGTCAGGTACTGCAACGGGAGCCGGATTCACGGTTGCAAGTTTTACTTTGCCGGCGATATGATCCCGAATGAGATTTATGGCCGCACGGACCGGATCCGCAACAGGTTCACCGGATGCCCAGCCTAATGCACAAGCTTCCTTCGCTCCGACGATACGCCCGGTCCGCAGCAACTCTAGAGCTTTCTCGACGCCGATGAGGCGAGGCAATCTCTGTGTTGCTCCATAACCCGGTATAATACCCAGATTGACTTCCGGCTGCGCGAACGCCAGGTTTGGTCCGACCACGCGGGCATGACAAGCCATGCAGAATTCCGCTCCGCCGCCCATGACGGGTCCGTCTACGGCCGCAACCACGGGCTTCTTCATATTGGCAATGACCTTCTGCACCGGATGGGCTTTGTAGCAAATTCCTTCCGTGTCTTCTCTCGTGGTCAGAGAAGTAAATTCATTGATATCCGCTCCGGAAAGAGGTCCGCCGAATCCGGTGAACACAACCCCCTGAACACTTGAATCCGCATCCAGGCTCTCAAACACCGACTTCAGTTCCTGAACGGTCTGCATGCAGAGAGCGTTCTTGGATTCGGGCCTGCGGACAGTGACAACGGCAATACCGCCATCGCGCTGGATCGTCACATCACGCAAATAGGCCGGCAGCTTCTTTCCCGCAACACACTTCGGAACAGGAAAGCCGGGATGAGACTTCTGGTACGCCTGGCACAGTTCAGCCACTTTTTTGGCACCGAGTTTTTTCCCGAGATCCAGCGTTCCTTCATTGAAGCCTAGCGACATTCGGAGAAGCCAGTTGAGGTCGGAAGCCTCGCATACACCGTTTTCCGCCACTGCATAGGCTCGGCCGAGCAATACGGCAAGAATGCGATCCATCACCTGCTTCGCCTGCGCTTCCGTGTGCGTCGTATCTTCGGACCCTTTGGGATTACGCCATCTGGCCGTCCCCTGCTTCACCAGTAATGCGGGGGGTGCAAACCACTCTCCACCCACTTCCTGCATCAATTCCTGGATGTGCACGACCAGTACGTTGCCATTCGTCAAATCCATGACGTTGAGCGGCCCGCCGCCCCCGATCGCGCTGTTGACGATTTGGTCCACCTGGGCCGGCGTGGCAATCCCATCCTCTACGATACGGACCGCTTCGCAAATGTAGTTGCTGAAAACGTCATCAGCAGCAAAGGCGGGCACATCTGCCGTTGCGATCGGCACCTTGCCGAGCTTCTGCAGCACGTCCAGCATCCTTGTGCTGAATCGCGCATCCGTTCCCGAGGAAACGACCTCAATCGGCAGGGCGCGCCAGGCTGGATAGAATGGATGATTTACAAAACACCGTTCCGGGTGCAACGCTTCCGCGGCAATCCGCGCTCTTGGAATGGCGGAAGTGGCGAACCCGATCAGGCAGTCCGCGCGGACGACCTGTTCCAGATTTCGCAGAATAATCTTCTTTGTTTTGAGGTCTTCGGTTGCGGCCTCGAGAACATAATCGCAGCTTGCAAGATCTTTGATATCCATCGTCGGCACGAGCGCTGCGCGGGTAGCATCGGCCGCTTTCTGGCTCATCCGTCCGCGTGCCAGCGCTTTGCCGATGTAACCTTCAATTCGTGCAACTCCAGCGTCTAAAGCCTCCTTCTTGATGTCCAGGAGGAATACCTTCCCCCCCTCCCCCGCTGCCAGGGAAGAGAGGAAACCATATGCTAGGTCGGGCCCGATAGAGCCTGAACCTATCACTCCTACAATCATCGTCGACTCCTTCCCGCATCGGCGGCCCGACTCTGTTTCCCAGACAGCAAGTCATATCCATCCGGGCAAGCCGGCCTCCGGCAGCCTTCTGCGGCCGCAGTCCAATGAGATCGGAGTTGCCCTTCGTGATAAAGAACAGAATGGGTGAACAGATTCAAGCCGTACAGTGCGTCTGGTAAGGTGGCATTGAAACCCAAACTGGCGGCATACTTCTTTTCAGCACTCTGGAATGTCATCATAACCTGTACTATCTACCGCCAAACGATTTCAGCTAAAAAGATGAAAAAACTTCAATTTTGAATTCCTGGCATTGGTCAAATCGCAGCTGACTTTCAGCTTCTGCCCATATATGTTTCGCAGAACATTTCCGGCAGACTCGCCCCAAAACGCTCCCGCAATTGCTTGTCTTTGCCATAAATGACCAAAAGCAAAACAGCGCTGCCGTGGCCTGCTGACGTGCAGCTTTACTGCGGCTACTGCACAATATTCCTACAACGACGCGGTCTACATTCCTCTAGATGAAACGACAATGTCAAGCGAAAACCCGTGGCCGAAAAGTATGTGCGTTAGACCGCGATTTTCGAGCTGTTGCGGGAATGGAATTTAGTTCCATGGATGGTCCGTTTGGAGGATCGTTTCCTTGTTTTTGGGCCGCGTCGCCTGGCGGCGAATCCGAGAGATTCGCGTTCTGCATCCCCGCATGCGCTTTCGTCATTTCGAAACCCATCGCGTTCACTTTGCTCTCAGGGTTGATATGTTTGCGGGCATGAAATCATTTAAAGCGATTGAAAACCAAAAGCTCAATCAGGAAACGGGGGGAGCCCAAAGAACCATCACTGAGATTCGATTCCATTACTGGAACTACACGGAAAATCTTGAGATCCGCGAGTTCTTCACACTTGGATTTTTACTTGACATTGTTGTTTCATCTGATGGAATGTAGATCGAGTTATTTTGAATGAAATCGCTTTTTAGCCGAAGCAGGGGTGTCCCTGTGCAGGCAGCGGTAGTGAGGTTGTTAGGAATGGCAAGAACCAGAGTGATTAGAAACAAGACGAAATGCCCGTTTTCGGGCAAAGCATGCATAAATTGCGCTATCTACAGAGGGAAGCATTTTAACCTTTGCTTTCAGGATCACTATAGAGGAGATGACGGTAAAGGCACTGGTCCATTAAAAAGTATGGGTTACCCTGCCTCGGCACGCATAGTCAAATGCGAACAATGCTCTACCGGGTTTTTAGTAGTTAATTCCTAGCCAGCATGTACCAATCTCCGGATTGAATACGCTTCATTTCATATAGAATTCCTCCATCTATTTGAAATCCGGGCAAGAGTGTTGGGGATTACTCCAATCTGGCGTTATTAGAAACGAAAACAGGGCCGCATACTGGGGAATTGACCGAATCGGCGGTTTATCGCTCCCATTCATTTCAAGACAGGTAGCCGTTGGTTCCTTTGCCGCCCTTGGGGGAAAGAACAAAACTGTAACGAAAAGGGGGTCCAAGCAGAATGAAGACCATTACCACGGATTTTGAGTATTTAGCAGCTGCAACAATTGAGGAGGCGCTCGATCTGCTTTCTCAACACAAGGACGATGAATATAGAATTATCGCCGGCGGTCAGTCTTTAAACACCGCGATGAAGCACAGATTGATTGCTCCTGAGTACATTATTGACATTAAAGGCCTTTCGGATTTGGATTACATCAAGTTCAATGAAAAAGAAGGCCTGAAGATTGGTGCTTTGGCCACGCATCGGTCTCTCGAGAGGTCACCGATCGTTCGAGAAAAGTACAGTGTGCTTTGTGAGATGGAGGAGAATGTTGCCTCAGTCGAAACGCGGAACTGGGGTACGGTAGTTGGCGATCTCTGCAACGCCGACCCCGCTGCAGATCCTGCGCCGCCGCTAATTGCATTAGATGCAAAACTGAAGATAGCCAGCAAAGGCGAAAAGAGAACGGTTGATGCCGAAAAATTCGCCGTGGACTTTTTTGACACGACTGTCCAGCCTGGCGAGATGGCTACTGAAATTCAGATTCCCGTCCTGCCGCCGAATACCGGCGTCTATTTCACCAAATACTCCCAGATGAAGGGGGATTATGCCCTTGCATCCGTGGCGGTATTAATAACTCTCGATAAAAAGAAGGAAATATGCTCCAACGCCAGAATCGGTCTGGCTGGTGTTGGCTCCACGCCCATAAGAGCAAAGAAAGCTGAGGAGGTTCTAAAGGGCAAGAAGATCACCGAGGCTCTGCTTGCTGAAGCAGCCGAGGTAGTGAAAACGGAGATTAGCCCCGTATCCGGTATCGAAGGATCGGCGGATTACAAACGAGAGTTGGCGGGAACTTTGCTGAAACGAGTTGGAAAAGAAGCCTTGCAGAGAGCTCAGAAGGCCTAATTCCATGATAAATGGGGGAACGTTATGAAACGGGAGTTAAATATTGTTGTAAATGGAGAGTCTTACAATTTTTTTATAGAACCCAAGACTCTCTTAGTTCAAGTCATAAGGGAAATGTTGGGAATGAAGGGAACCCATCAGGCTTGTGATAGCAGTTCCTGTGCAGCGTGCACCGTTATAGTTGATGGAAAAGCCGTCAAATCCTGTTCCATTTTAGCGCTGCAGGTGAACGGGAAAGAAGTTACGACCATTGAAGGTCTGGCGGATGGTACTAATCTGCATCCAATTCAACAGGCTTTTATTGACAATTGGGCATTCCAATGCGGATTTTGCACCTCAGGGCAGATCATGGCTGTCAAAGCGTTTTTGGATGAGAATCCCGACCCGACAAGGGAGGAGATACAAATGCAGATGGATGGTCACATCTGCCGTTGCACAGGGCACAACATGATCAATGAAGCCATCCGGGATGCGGCAAAGAGATTACAGGCACGGGATGCGGCAAAGAGATTGCCGGCGCAAAAGAGTTTGCAGTCACAAAAATGGGCGCAGACGGCGAAGTCAGGGAAGGGGGCATAATGACAGAATATTCGATAATAGGAAAACCGACACCCAATGTGGACGGCCCGGCTAAGGTTACGGGTGAAGCGGCGTACACCATCGACATGACCTTGCCGAATATGCTCTATGGCAAGCTTTTAAGAAGTCCGTATCCGCACGCGAAGATACTTTCTATCGATACCAGCAAGGCGGAAGAATTTCCGGGAGTCAAGATAGTGATCACAGGGAAAGACACTCCTGGAGGCAAATGGGGTCTGTGGAGGCGCTTCCGCGAGCTTTCCGATCAGCAAGCTCTTGCCACGGACAAGGTCCGCTTTATCGGAGATCCGGTGGCTGCCGTCGCGGCGACTACTGAAGAGATCGCCGAGAAGGCTTTGGATTTAATCGAAGTAGAATATGAGCCGTTGCCGGGGGTATTCGATCCGATAGAAGCCATCAAAGACGATGCGCCCATGGTGCACGAGGATTTTCCAAGCAATATCAATGCGACCCGTCATATTGAATGGGGCAACGTGGATGAGGGCTTTGCGCAAGCCGACTACGTCCGGGAAGACAGATATGTGCTTGAAGCGGCTCATCCCTGCGCGATGGAAGTGCACAATACCCTGGCCAGCTATGATAAAGGCACCGGCAGATTGACCGTATGGACGTCCACCGGATCTCCTTACTTCGTACAGCAAAACCTGGCGGAAGCCTTGAAGATGCGGGAAGGTGACGTCCGGGTAATCAAGCCCCATGTCGGCGGTCACTATGGCGGCAAGAATTCAACCATGCCTGATTGTGTTAATGCAGCCATTCTTTCCATGAAGACAGGAAGGCCTGTAAAGATTGTTTTTAACCGGGACGAGGAATTTACCACCACAGAACATCGTACCGCTCAACATATAGCCCTGAAGCTCGGCCTGAAGAAGGACGGCACGATCGTCGCTTTTGAAGCAAAGGCTATTACCAATGGAGGCGCCTTTACCGGATTGGGGGCTACGACGCTTTTTCTCACCGGCACCTTCATAACCATGCCTTACCGGATACCCAACTATAGATACGACGGTGTTCGAACTTACACGAATATCGTCTGGGGTACGTCGATACGGGGATTCGGCGCCGTTCCGTCAAAGTACTGCGCTGAAACTCAATTAGACAGGGCGGCCAAGGACCTTGGGATTGATCCGCTGGAAATCCGGCGCATCAACGCTGTAGCGCCCGGTTACGAAGCTCCAGGTCAATATAAGTTTGAAAGCTGCGGCATTCAGCCCTGTATCGAGAAGATGGCCGTAAGAGTCAAAGAAAAATGGCCCAAACTCGAGAAGGATGAAGGCATCGGATACTGCGGATTTGCCTACATGTCCGGCGGAATCTTCAACTGGATCGATACTCCGTATGCCTATTCATCGGCTCACGTAAAGGTCAACTTCGACGGAACGGTCGATCTTTATAGCCAGGCAGCCGATGTCGGTCAGGGCCACAACACGGTGGCGGCCATGATCTGCGCCGAAGAACTGGGTATCGGCATCGAGGATATCCGCCTGCATATGGGCGATACCGCCCATGCCTATACCGATCTCGGCGCCTGGGGCAGCCGGGAAACGTTGATGAACGGCAATGCGATCAAGGATGCCGCTGGTCAGATAAAACAGAAACTCATCGATATCGCAAGGCTGAAGCTGGGTGAAAATATCGCCTATGATCTCGTAGCCAAGAATAAGAGAGTCTACCTTGAATTGCGTCCGGAAAGAGGACTTTCCTACTATGATCTTGTAAAAGATGCGATCAGGGCAAATGATGGCGTGCCGCTGACCGGAACCGGTCACTACACGCCTCACAATAAAGGCATGATCTCGCCTGCCTATGGCATGGGAATCATGGCGATTAAGGCTAAAGTTGACAGAGAAACAGGGCATGTGGATGCGCAGGATGTCCTGGTTGTGCATGATAGCGGTCAGATCATCAATCCTCTGGGTGCTCGCGGTCAGGTCGAAGGATCCATTCATATGGGCCTGGGTTACGGTCTATGTGAAGAAATGCCTATGGACCAGGGTATGCTGCTCAACCCTGAATTTGTGGACTATAAGATCCTTCGAACCCGCGATATGCCACAGATTGAGATCCTGGATGTTCCCACCTATGAGCCGAATGGCCCATTTGGAGCCAAGGAAGCTGCTGAAGCAACGATCGCGCCTGCCGCTCCCGCATTGGCGAACGCGGTGTATCAAGCCGTTGGAGCGGAGTTCTTTAGCAACGTCTTAAAACCTGAAAAGGTTTTAAAGGCTATCAAAGAGAAAGAGCAAAAAGACAAGGCAACTCCCAAGGCAAAAGGCAAAGGTAAATAAGGAGGAATCTTCAAATGGCAAACTATCGCTGTCCAATGTGTCGTAAGATCTGTTCCGCGCATCTTGATTTAGCCCGGCATTATCTGGGACAAACCGACAAAAAACATAAGGAATGGCTGAAAACGCAAGGGCTTTCCTATGCAACGCTGATAAAGGCCCAGGTTACTGAATTCGGAAATAAGGGTTATCAGGCCCTGGCTGATGTACTCAAGAAAACGGCCACTGAAGTCGAAGAAGGATAGACTGGAGGACTACGGCCCAAGCATTGGGCGGCTCGCCCGATGCTTGGGCCTCAAAAACCATCGTTTACTGCAGGTAGCCAGACTGATCACCGCGATCAGTCTGGCTATGATAATTGCTTCAAAATAGTCCTGCAGTCTTCAAGCAATTGGGCCAACCTGAGAGTGCCTTGACCCAATGCTTCTAAGAGAGAAAGGAGTCATAAAATGTTAATCGAAGGGCAATTTACACTACAAGCGCCCATTCAAAAAGTTTGGGATTCCCTATTGGATCCTAAAACGCTTGGCACCTGCGTGCCTGGCACGGAAAAGATGGAAGCCATCGATAAAGAGACGTACGAAAGTGTGGTTGCGCAGAGAGTGGGGCCGTTCAAAGTCAAACTGAAATTTACGACGAAATTGACCGAAGTGCGCCCGCCGAATTATATCAAAGCGGTTGGAAGAGGCGCCGACGTGACCAAGCTGGGCAATTTTTCGACTGAAATAGAGGTCAAACTGAATGAGACTTCACCGAACACGGTCGATGTTTCCTATGCAGCGAATGTCAGCCTGGTCGGCCGGCTGGCCACCTTCGGTGAGAGGATTATGCGGGCCAAGGCTAAGGAAGTAGGCGACCAGTTCACCGCAAATCTGCAGGAAAAACTGAAAGCAAGCGAGACCGCCGGCGCTTAGCTCGCACCCATGCATAGATGTGGACACGGATCTCCGGATCTCACAGATACAAATCCGTGAAAACCCGTGAAAATCCGTGTCCCGCTTTTCCAAAAATTCATATCGGCTATCGCTTACGTGGTATCAGGGAATAGCCTGCTCTTCCACATCCGGTGAAATGCAGGCTCATATCCCAAGGCACGGTAGAAGGCCAAGGCTCCAGTATTAAAATTCCAGACACTGAGCTCCAGACGGTCCAACCGCATCTCGCCGGCCCATTGATGTGCCCTTTCCATGAGGGCTTTGCCAACTCCGCATCGTCGGTATCTTTCCATGACGACGAGTTGGTCGACCTCACCTACACCGCACGGGACTCGAATCGGAATCTCAGGCGTCACCCGTATGTACGCGTATAGCAGCCCAATAATTTGGTTCCGGCATTCTGCTGCGAAGATCATAGCATTCGGATCGGCCAGAACATTAAGGAGGAGATTTGGGGTGCGCCAGGAACCTTCAGGTTTTCCGGGGGTTAATTTAAGAGACGTAAAGACATAAAAAAGGACTCGATGCCGGGAAAAGATGCCCACCTCAGGATTCGGTAAAACAGACTATAATGGACGCACAGATGATCTAATCTTGAGCGTAACCAGGGGGCCGATATGCCTCGCACACTCGGCGGTCTTGTTTCGGGGATGGTCAGAGTATCACTACGTGCGGCTGGGCAAGCCCATCGAGCCGCCCAGAGAGAGAGCCAACGCAAAATACGGCAAGTGGAGCATCAGGCCAAGACCATCCGAATCGCCGCAGGCCAAGCCCGGGTTGATTCTCAGAATGCCGAGTTGAATCGGCGTATTTCGGAACTGCTCTCAATTGGAACCAGCTCATTGCAGGGTTTGAGCGCTTTTTCCTTTGAAGGGCTTAGGAGGGAGTTTACTCCAGAAGTATTTGATGCCGCCAAAGCGTGCGGGCCTCAGCCATTAGCCCCGCGACTGGAAGATTTCCGAACCCACATCGCATCACCCGGCTGGATGAGCCGACTTTTCGGGGCACAAAGTCGATATGAATGGCGGTTACAAAATGCAAAAGAGCGCGATCAAATTCGATTCAAGGAAGCCGAACGTGCCTATGCAGATGCGCTGGAAAAGTGGAGGTGGGAAGTGAAGACCGCCACAGAGAAACATGAAAGGGAGCAAGATGCCAAACGTCTTGAGATAGAAGAAAACAACGCCCGCATTGACCGAATCCAGTCTGCATTTCTAACTAGTGATGAGGCATCGGTCGCGGAGTATTTCTCCTTGGCACTCGCGTACTCAGATTATCCAAAGGAGTTCCCAAGGCAATTCAGTATCGAATATCAGCGCAGAACGAAATCTCTGACCATAAAACACACCCTCCCAGGAAAAGATATCGTTCCCCAGGTTTCCTCATATCGATACCTTAAGACTACGAACGAAATTCGCGAAAAGAGGCGTTCAACAAAACAGATAGCTGAAATTTACAGTCAGGTAATGAGCGCCTTTGCACTACAAGCCATTTATGAGGTTTTTTCTGCCGATCCCAACGGAACAGTGCAGGTGGCGAATTTTTGCGGCTATGCCGGAACTGTGAATGACGACGATCAAGGCACTTCTGGAAGCCAGATCATATCACTGCGGGTTGCACAGAAAGATTACCTCGGATAACCGTTCATGCCAATCGCTGCGGAATAATCGAATGGGGCACTTCGAATCTAGTCCCCGCCTGCAAAATCCTATTCAGGATAAATCAGGCCCGGCCCCGTTGAGAATTTTCTTGATTCAATCCATCTGCGCTAGGATGATGCTTAGAATTTCCAAAGAACATTTGTCTAAATTCTGCCGAGGAGACGGGAATGCAAAAACTGATCTGCCTGGCACTACTTCTTTTATTTTCTCTGACCGCACAATCCAAAGAGAAGACAACATTCTATGCCTACGTAAGCGCAGAAAAGACCAGAGACTTGGTTGAACCTGCCCTGCTCGACTCCGCTCGGGATCTTACCGACGCCCTATCCCACAAAGGATTCAAATTTACCCCGCTTCCAGAAAAAGCGGACATTGTCCTGATTGTTAAGGCCCGTTTTACTGGGTCACAGGTTATCGGCAGCACAACGAGTTTTGGCCGTGGGATTTTGGGCGGTCTTATGGCAAACAGCACCCCGGTGGTTTCCAAGTACTGCTATGTCCTGGTTCACGCCAAGTCGGGCAATTACGAAAAAGACTGGTATGGTTACGGCCCGTTCTGGCGGAAGGCAACCGAAGCGCTGGCAAATGTCTTTAAGAAACTGGTCAAAACGAACGCGGAAACCATTCTGGCAAGAAGGCCACGGTAGCCAAAACCGATGGAGTTGTTTGGAAACATGCAGGAGGATCAATGAAAAAACGTTACCAAGTTTTCGTCTGCTCAACTTATCAGGATCTCAAGACTGAACGCCAAGTTGCTGTAGAAGCCATTCTGTCTACGGGTAACATTCCAGCCGGGATGGAGCTTTTTGCTGCAGGGGATCAATCACAGATGGAAGTGATTCGCCGATGGATCGACGAATCCGATATTTTCATGTTAATCCTCGGCGCACGTTATGGAAGCATTGAGCCGCAATCCGGTTTGAGCTATGTCGAATTGGAGTACAACTACGCCATTGAAAAGGGGAAACCGTTTTTCTCCATCGTTCTGACCGAGGAAGGCAAAAAAGCAAAGGTTCAGTCTGAAGGCATAGGCGTTCTGGAAAATCAAAACGAGGCAGCATATCGACGTTTCCACGAAAGAGTAATGTCGAAGCTGTGTGAGCAGTTCACTAATGCTCAGGATGTAAAAGTGGCCGTGTTGAAAACCCTGCCGAAAATCATAGAGTCTCACCCGGAGCTTGTGGGTTGGCTTTCTGCAGCGGAAGTGGACGTTTCACTTCCGGAGATATTAAAAGAGTTCGAGGTCCTCATTCACGATTTGAAAACCGAGAATGCTTATCTAAAGCATGAACGACAGGAACTACAACAAAAACAAGTGGACAATACAAGTCTGCGCATCAATTTGCGGAAACAAGTCGGCACTTTGAATAACAGTCTGACAGACTTAAACCAAATAATTGACCAAGCACGTATATCCCGGAGAGCAATTCTCGGCGCAAGAGGATTGAGCCGCTCAGGCGCAATGGATGCAAGCGAAAAAGGATTTCAGAAGGATATAGAAGAATTGTTCAGTATAAAGAAACAAGTTCCGCATAATAACGAGACTTTCGAGAGTCTGGATAGCAAAGCGCTGGAAAACAAAATAGTGGACATTCACAATCTTCAAAAAAGGGGCGATAGTTTACAGGAGAAACAGCGGGCAAGCATACATTCGGATGACGAGTCCAGAAAGCAGATTGCAGAGCTTTACAATCGACCATCGCGATTGACGTAACAGGAGGTCCCGCTTTAAGGAGGCGCTATGGCAATAAATCGCCAATAGGCTGCTGATCCGTGAGGGAGCCAAGTTCGAGCTTAACTTGGGGATGCACGTATCCGGGACGTTCCGGTTCATTTGTAGGATATCTGAATGTTAGAACTGGTGAATGTGTCTGCTCATCAAGCTTGAAAGATAGGTATGAAGTACCGTCTTGATTTGAGCCAAGGACGTCCTGAATTGCCTGTTCAAGCACGGGGCGGATCTTTTTGTCGACAGAAGTTGCACATGCATCATTGAGTTTTTCCCATCGTTTTTGAAACTCAGAGCGGGATTTAGCAGCGTCCGGCCGGCTTTCTCCACCGAACCCCAGCCAGCTGGGGTCGATGGGCAGGTCGATATCCTCCGAGAACCGTTTGATAATGCCGAAAACCTTGGACAGAGATGTTCCGCCCTTGAAAACGAACTTGTTCTCGAATGCGGGTGTCGTAAAAAGAAGCCGAAGCGAGAAACAGACCCAAAAATCTTTCTCCACAATAAGACGCGTCAGGCCGCGCCGGTTGGCAACTTCCTGGAAGCATGGGAGGCGCTGATCGAGCGGAAGTCTGGCGAACTTAAACATGGGAACCCTCCGCAATGGCGTCGATAATCCTGTGCATCCAGCCGGGGGCATAAATACGATCCCGTTTCAATTGGGCTTTGTCGTCTGTGGGAAGTATTTGCCGTAGATGCTTGATATGCTGATCGTTGATTTGTTTCGCCCCAAGATGTCGAAGGGCTTGGATCACCGTGCCGCTGATCCGACCGGACGTCGCCATGTTGCGCGTAGTGGTATTTTTTAGAATAATCTCCTGCCGTCCGATTTGGACATGTCGGGCCGGGCCGTCGGTGAGGAAAATGATTCGGGCCGGCACTTGCTCTGACAATCCCAGCAGATTCGCGGCATAGGCCCCGGAAGGTTGCAGCCGTGAAGCATCACGTAGCGACAGTGCCTTCGCAATCTCGTCAGGGCTTGGTGAAAGAAGGCCGATAGTCGGATGTTGTTTCGGAAAATCGTAGAGCCCGCGCGTTAGGCGGCGGATCGCGCCGCGTTTAACCAGGCGGTGCAAAGCGATACGGACAGCTTCCGGGCCCCCAAGATCAAGGAATGCCTTTGGTGTGAAGCATGCACCCCGTGATTTGCCTTGTATGCGGGCAAGCATCCTGTTTTCAATCGATTGCATATCTTATTTGCCTTGAATTTGTAACGAAAAATAACCTATTTTTGTTACAAATTAAAGCGATTCTTTTGCCTACCTCCTTATTCCACACAGAAAGGCATTCTCCCTTACGTCTTCAATCTCGAACCAGATATTTCAGCAAAACCTTGTTTCTTGGGTCTTCTCCAAATCGTGTGGGTAAATTTTCGATCTCAACCCAATCTCCGATCAACAATTAAGTAAAATTTCTGCCATATCAGGAATATGACATTGGCAAGCTGGGGGTCGCGGGCCCCATCGCCTGCAATTCTTACTTCGGTTCCGAAAAGCCCAAATTCCCATTGGGAGCGGCCTTGCCGTAATGAGCTTGCGCTGCCAAAGCCGCGTTCAGATCATCGGCGTCAGCCTGCACGGCCTTCAGGTTGATGGCAACGAGCTGTTCGGGGACTGTCTCATGAACCTGTCCGCAACACGGACGCGATGATTGGTTGGGGTTGCATGAACGCTGCCGGCGCTTCGCCGACATTCTTCTCCGTAATGGAGAAACAGATCTCAGATGCGTAGAAAATAGGTTCCGCTTCTGAGAAAAGTGTCTGGGTCAAACCGACTATGGTCTGGACGAGGAAGAACATAGTTTGGATCGTCCAGACCAATGTCTCGATGGCGGGGAAAATGGTCGCCGCGACCTCGACATATGTCGCCGCTCTTGAGAAAATGGTCGCAAAACTGGAGAACATTTTCTCGCAGCCAAAGACCATTATCAGAGTGATTGAGAAATATGTCAGAACGACGCAGACATATGTCAAAATCGACCGTTTCCGTAACTCCAATGAAATCAATGACATAATTATCGACGCAGACATATGTCTGAACGACGCAGACATATGTCGGAGCGACGCAGACAAATTTCAGAGGGACGAAGACAATGGTCGCAGCGCCTCAGACCATCTTCTGGGTGGGCTGGAAGATGGTCCCCGCGGTCCAGAAGATCTTCTCGTTCGAGATGAACATTGTCTCCGGAATCGAAACTATTGTCTGGGTAAAGAACACCATGGTCGCAACGTCGGAGACCAAAGTCAGGGCTGCACAGAAGATGGTGTCGGTCGCGCCGACCATGGTCTTCAGGCAAAAAACCATGGAGCGCCGTTTATTGACAAAAGGCATTTGTCATTGTTCATTTTCCATGGGCTATTTTTCACTTGCAGGCTGTTTCCGGGCGTTTTTCAATGACCCCCAAAAGCCTCTTCTCCAAATCGTGTGGGTAAATTTTGACTCCTCAACAAGATTTTGATTCGACTTTAAAGCGTTTTCAGAAGGTTTCGGATTTTTCAGGCATGGCTCCGGGGCCGATGCATACTTGCGATCCCTGCTTCTCCAGTTACGGTATTATTGCCAGGTGGAACGGAGTCGGGCTCTGCGGGGACGCAACAAGGGATAGCCGGGCCGATGGTGCGCAGATGACGCATCCTGCCTCCGATGATGCAGGTTGTCAGGGGCCATTTTCATTTCCGGCCATCGGACACCCGAGATATGTCTCCGCAAATCCTGGGGTCTGGGGCAAAGCCTTTGCAGCGGTTCCTTGCAAGCATCGCGCATGTCATGTCACGTTTTTTCATGGGAAAAATCCTTTGAAATCCGCGCCCAGAGCTAGTTTCACGAATATTAGGGCCAATTTCTACCCACGCGATTTGGAGAAGACCCTGTTTCTTATGTGGTAACTCGAATTCCTGTGAGCATTTGGCAACCACAGCTTCTGCAACTCCGGTTCGCTGCTTTGGTGGGCAGTGCACAATCATCGATGACAGGCAGCTTGCACTTCATTTTCGTTTTTCTTTGGCTTCGGTATCGAAACAATCACAACTGATTAACTGCCCGCCGCATTTCGGACAATATTCTTGATCACAATTGAAATGATGATTCCCGCCCGGCGCCACATTGCAATCGGGACAGCGGAACCAGTGCGGAAGATGGAGTTTTTGGGGATCATACGGTACGGTTGAAAGGGACTCTCCATCCGGATATTTGATAGAGGCATTCCCCTCACACGTCGTGACGGATGCGTCCGATGTTTCCTTTTGACAATTCTTACAAATTCCCATTTATTTCCTCCAGCCGATTCATCTCAGAATGCATACGCCGGCATGAGTATAATGGAAATACGTGAACTATAATAGTGACCGGAGCGCCTCAGGGCCAGAACAAGAGGAGCAGAGTAGATGGGAATTGCTAATTATACAAACTTGAGCGAACTCATGAATGAAATGCTGAAAAATGGGGCTGGCGTCTCAATCTCAGATCTGGCAAAAGAAGCAGAACAGAGAAGGCTTATACTCGCCTCCGAAGGCACACTGGCCGACAAGTCAGACCTTGAAAATGGATTTATCGCTCTGGTTGATGCGCTTTATCGAGCGGGGGCAATCGGACCGAATCCTGCGAACGAAACCGAGTCTCATCTGATGCGGCTGTATGAATCAGGGAAATTGGCAGCAAATGGATACGGTGGGAATGAAGGCGACCAGTTTATAAACATAAAGTGGATCGCTCTAACGGACAATCTTCCTGTAATAGCAAATTTGAATCTTTAATCCCATAATTACGGCAATCCATAAAGCGGGATCTTTCAAGCGCGAGTGAGGAAAACAGGCACACCCACTTTATTGGAATACTTCGGCCGGTACTGCTCCGTGTCGTACAAGGCCTCCACATTGATGCAGCGTGGTCCGAGTTTCGAATCGGGAATAGGCACCATCGCATAGCAGCCCCCTGAGATCGCGGCCATCAGTCCGGTTTTATTCTGGGCTACACACTCGACTGCCATATTCCCAAAGGTGCTGGCGACCAACTTATCGACGAAATCGGCCTCTCCGCTGCGTAGATCGTAGGTCAGATCGCTGATGACCAGCTCCTGCTTCGTCCTCTTCTTGACTTCCTCCCCAAAGTCTTCGCCGACGTTTGTCTTCTTGCGATGCCCGAATGCGTCCGCCTCGCCGTACTCCTTGATAGAGTAGCTGCTCCACTCCGCGCCTTCCGACAGCACGACCAGGCAGTAGTTGCTTGGATTTTCCGCTTTATCGCGCATCAGCAAGTCTATCATCTTATTCAAATCGAACCTGAACTCCGGGATCGCGCATCGAATGCCGGTGAGGTATGCAGTGTAAAGCGATGTGTATCCCGCGTCCCGGCCGAAGACTCTGAAAATGCCGACGCGCTCGTGAGAGCCGACCGTGGACCTCTGACGCTGAATTGCTTCCACGGCCCGCGTAATGGCAGTCGAAAACCCGATGCAATATTCAGTATTGCGCACGTCGTTATCCATGGTCTTGGGAATTGCGATGACCCGGACCCCATGGCTAAGAAGGATTGAAGAATAGCTAAGCGTGTCGTCGCCGCCCAGTGAAATGAGGCAATCGATCCCGAGGTCTTCGATGTTCTTCAATACCTGCCGGGTGAGATCGTAGGTCACTTCCTTCTCCGATTCCTTTTTGGGAAACTCGCGCCCCTTCAGGTGTTCCGGAATGCTCTTCATTTTGGTCGGATTTGTCCTGCTGGTATGCAGCATCGTCCCGCCGGTCCTGTCAATGGTTCGGGTATTTCTACGGTCTAACGGAAGCAGATAGTTTGCCTTGCTGGAAGGATCCTCAAGATTGAGGTGAGTCAATCCCTCCCAGCCGCGGCGGATTCCCAATATTTCATAGTCTCTGCTGCATCCTGCATCCACAATCGCTTTAATCGCCGAGTTCAACCCCGGAACATCCCCTCCTCCGGTCAGAACTCCTATTTTCTTCGATGACATCGTTCCTCCTTATTCCGCACCGTCTACCCTCCATTCATATAGTATAACTGCTATGCCGAATCCATCGGGAAGCAATATTGAAGTTTGTGTAAATCCCAGAATGGTTTCAGCCAAGACGAAGGCTTGGTCCAAAGAATCGCGCCCTTCAATAAGCATGACATGGACCTCCAACGGGGAACGGAAAACGGGGAACGGGAGGAGGGCAAGTGTTTCGATCGCAGCCACAACAAAAAACCAATATTAACCGGCGCGCACTTGCCCATAGTGATATACCGCAGCCCCGCCGGAATATTTCGTTTTCTTGTTAATTTTTTTATCTTTTTTGATTGTCGCATCAATAATTCTTATCATTCCTGTACCCAAAAGCCACTATCCGATTTCCAGCTCCAACCGCAATCCCGATTCCAGCGCTCATCCCAAAAAGCAAAACGCCAAAAATTTTCCGACACTTAAGCGGGCGGCTGTGTCTTATATTGTGTCAACCGATCAAAGATTCTTGATTCGAGAGCTTCGCCATGGAGAAAATACTCTTGGCCGAAATGCCCATTGCATCTTCGTGTGACACCGGCACCCTCGATTTCGAAAAGCTCGTATTCGCTCACGGGCGCTTTGTTCTCAATGTCGCCTATTCGGTTGTTCGGAATTCACAAGATGCACAGGACATCGTCCAGGAAACCTTCTTCAAGGCTTTTCGGGTCGGCAATTTGGAAAAAGTGGAGCATATGCGGGCCTGGCTTGGCCGCATCGCCTGGCGCCTTGCCCTGAACCGGTCGCGAAACCGCTTCGGTAATCGAGAAAAGATTGAATTCCATGAGTTATTGCGCACTCTGCCGTCTCAGGAAACGGGCGCAGATGAATTGTTGATCCGGGAAGAAAGAACAATTTTGCTGGAGCGCCTTTTATGCTCTCTTCCGAGGGATTTGAGAGAAACCTTTGTTCTACTCACAGTCGAGGAAATGAGTTCACGAAGCGCCGCGGAGATTCTGGGCATATCCGAATCCTCTGTCCGCGACCGGTTTATGCGAGCGCGGAAATTGATGAAAGCAAAGCTCGCAAGCTTGATGGAGGCGTGCAATGAACCGTGAAGAGCTGGAAAAGGAATTGGACGATTGGCTCGACCGAGCAACCGCCGGATATTGCAACGCCGATGCACGACCTGGATTCGAGGAGCGGATCATTGCAAACCTGAACAACAGGCTGGAAAAGAGAAGATGGCCTTTTCGCTGGATATGTTTTGCGGCAGCCAGCGCGGCTGCCCTGCTTGGCTCGCTTTATGTGTTTCTGCCCAGACTCCCAAACCATGCGACGACGGAAATTGCATCAGAGATTTCCGGGAAAATGCAGCAGGGGCTCCAGCAAAGCCCACCCCGGCAATCACAGCCAAGTACTATTGTGTCGGAATCGTTGCCACATCGGAATATGGCAAAGCCGTCTATGCGGAAGTCGAGGCGGACTGAACAATCGGGTTTTCTGTCCGGCACACTGACGGACCAGGAGCGCTATCTCATAGCCTTTGTCGAGGCTGTTTCAACGGAGGGCGCCGTCGACACAGCGCAGGAATTTACGTTCAGAACGCTGCAAATCCCGGCATTGGAGAAGATTCAGGCGCTGCAGATCCCCAAGCCTGAGATTCCCTCCATGGAAATTGAAGCCTTGCACATACAAACACTCAATGGAAGCGAGGAACCGTTATGACTATTAGAAGAAAGGGAATGATTTTCATAGCACTCGTATCACTTTTTGTAATTCCTGTTCTCAACGCACAGCAGGCGCCTGCTCCGCCTGTTCCCCCTGCTCCACCAGTTTCTCCAGCTCCCCGTTCACCGGAGAATTCAGCTAAACCGATAAGCTTCTACCGCCTGGATTTTGCGATCCGTGAAATGGATGGAGAGAAGGCCTTGGATACGCGCCACTACAGTTTGTGGCTTCAGGCAGGAGAGATGGAAAGGATACAGTCGTCAAGTTCGGCTACCTACGGCATTGGGGATAAAAAAACTGTGAAAAATAATATAGGTGTCAGCTTCCTTTGCACGGTAAAAGAAACCGACAGCAGTCCCTGGCTGGACTTGCAGCTTCAAATCAGCGACTTTATTCCTCCCGAAAAAGCTGAAGGAGGAACCTATCCGGTAGACCGGGGTATAGATATCCACTCCAAAGCTCCGCTTTCCTTGGGCAAGTCAGTGACTGTGAGCAGCGTGGAAGATCCCGTAAGCAGGCACCGGTTCCAGGTCGATGTCATCGCAACAAAACTGAAGTAAATGATGGAACTCTCTTGGAGACTTCGGGTCTTCGAGGTTAAACTCAAAGCCTCGAAGACTCAAAGACTCCAGGAGAACCGTATGAAAATCAAGCCAGTAGTCACCCTGCTGTTGGTTGCCGTTTGTGCGACCGCTCTCTCCTTTGCGCAAAGTCCCTGTGACAAGCTGAAATCGCTGTCGCTGCCTGACACGTCAATTACGGCGGTCGAATACGTGCCCGCCGGACCATACGTCGCACCCGCATTCCCAGGTGCGCCTGCTGCCAAGGCGCAACCGGGAATACCTCTCCCGTCATACTGCCGCGTAGCACTGGTTCTTACCCCGTCCAAAGATTCCCATATCGAATCGGAAGTGTGGGTCCCAGCCGAAAACTGGAACGGAAAGCTTCAGGTGGTCGGCAACGGGGGCTGGGCCGGAACGATCAGCTATCCCGCCATGGCCGCTGCTTTGAAAGAAGGGTATGCAACGGCTTCCACGGACACTGGGCACAAGCCCAATGACGGCGGAGGCAACGGCATGTTCGCCCTTGGCCATCCTGAAAAACTCATTGATTTCGGATATCGCGCGCTCCACGAAACAACCGTCAAGGCGAAGGGCATCGTTGCAGCCTTCTACAACAAGGGGCCGAAATACTCCTATTACAACGGCTGCTCCACCGGAGGGCGCCAAGGCCTCGTTGAGGCCACAAAATTTCCCGAGGATTTCGACGGCGTGGTCGCCGGTGCGCCGGCGAATCCTCACATCCACCTGCATGCTTCCGACATAGAACGGAATATGCAGCTTAAAAAAGATCCTCAGCATCAATTAAGCCCGGCCAAACTGGCGACTCTGCACAAAGCCATTATGGATGCGTGTGACAACCTCGATGGGGTCAAGGACGGTCTGATTGAGAATCCGGAAAAATGCCGGTTCGATCCGGGCACGCTGCTTTGTAACGGCGCCGATTCCGACTCATGTCTCACCGCGGCGCAGGTCGAAGCAGTCAAGATTGTCTTTGGAGCTGTCAAAACAAAAAAGGGAGAAATTATCTGGACAGGATTCGAGCCCGGCGGCGAACTCCAGTACACACCCCTGACGGCAAAAATCGATCTGGCTTCCCCTCCGACGGCCTTTGGACTGGACAGCATCCGCATCCTTGCTTATCAGGATCCGAATTGGGATTGGCGCACGTGGGACCTCGACCGTGATTTGGCGGCAGCGGACGAGAAAGCCGGAGGAATTCTCGACGTGCGCACCTATGACCTCAGCGCCTTCAAAGCGCGCGGCGGTAAACTTCTTCTCTATCACGGCTGGTCCGATCCGGGCATTGCCGCCGGCAACACGGTAAATTTTTATAAGAGCGTTCTCTCGAAAATGGGAGCGAAGCAGGATGATTGGCTGCGCCTCTTTATGGTTCCGGGCATGCAGCATTGCTCGGGCGGTCCGGGCACCGACCAGTTCAACAAAATGGCGGCAATCGAACGCTGGCGCGAATCCGCAATAGCGCCGGACCAGATCATGGCGGCACACGTTACGGGCAGCTCGGTGGACATGACTCGTCCTCTCTGCCCTTATCCGAAGGTTTCGGCATATCGAGGGTCCGGCAGCACGAATGACGCCGCCAATTTCAGTTGTAAGTAATCGCGAACGGCGCCTGAAGGAATGGTAGGGGCGAGCGGCCGCTCGCCCGATATGTAACCGTGGTGCGGGCGACCGGCCGGTCGCCCCTACAACCAGAGGAAATGCCGATGGACGAGAATCCAGATGCCATGCCGGAAACCGGATCGGGCAATACCGGATTTATTCCGGCAGATATATCCTTGACCGCTGCTGCACAGCAATTCCTTTATCAGACAGGCTCATGGGCAAGGTTCATGTCTGTCATGATATTCATATGGTCAGCCGTTATGGCTTTATCGGGCTTGGGCACGATCATGCTATCGATAGGATCACGGATTCCCTTGGGGCCGAGGCAATTTTCGCTGTTCCCGGTGGGATACACTGCCTTGGGAGCATTTTATATTCTTTTTGCGATTCTATACGTGGCGCCTGGAGTTTTTCTTTTCCGATATGCCGGCGCAATTGGAATGCTGAGAATGAGCCGCTCGGCCCAGGCCCTCGAAGATGCCTTCAGGAACCAGAAATCATTTTGGCGTTATGTGGGTATTCTGACCATTATCCACATAGTCCTTGGGGCAATTCTGATCGTGTTTGTATTGTTTTTTGTCTTCCACGCAGGGATCATGCACCCAATGGCAGGAGGAAGCTCCGGCGTCGGTAACGTATCCGGAGTCAGCCCCGGCGCCATTCACCCTCCGGTAGGAGGAGGTTATGGTGCCGGTATTGTCTCCCGAGCCCGTCCCTATGTGGTAGGAAACGGCGTAACGCCGCCTATGGCCCTGGTTCAGCCTCTTCCTGCCTACACGCCGGAGGCCCGCAAAGCGCGGGTCGAAGGTGTCGTTTTGATTAAAGCTGTCATCCGGAAAGATGGCAGCGTAGACAGTTTCGAGGTTGAGAAGGGGTTGGGCTACGGGTTAGATGAGTCGGCAATCAACACAATTGCCCAAAAGTGGCGGTTTAAGCCCGGCACCTACCGCGGCGAGCCTGTCGATGTGCAGGCGAACATTGAGGTATCTTTCAAGCTTTACTGAAAAGATCCGCGGAGGCGAAGAAGTTCTGTTTGTTCCGGATACCAAGGAATCCGGGCTAGCCTTTCAGGAAAGTCCCTTTATCGAGCTCGTCGAATGCCTGGCGCAGTTCTTCCTGTGTATTCATCACGATGGGACCTCTCCAGGCAACCGGCTCCCTCAGCGGACGTCCTGAGACGAGGAGGAAACGGACGCCGTCATCGCCGGCCCGCACCATGACTTCATCCCCATTGTCGAATATCACCAGCGAGCGGTTGTAGGCGATCGGGCCGGATGCATCTTTTTACTATCCTCCGCAGTACTGATTACTGAAGCGGATTACTGAAGCGCGTCCCAATTTCCCCCGCAGTACTGATGAAGCACGTCCCGGTCATACGGCAGGCGCAAGCTGGCTGAAGGGGGAAGTTGTGCGAATTTGGACATATTTCTATTCCAACCTGGGGTAAAATGGCATTCGAAGATCCAAGGAAGTAAACAAAAAGCTGACATAATGCTCTTGATCAGAAGCCAAGCGCAGCTTGGTAGGAAAAGCGATCCGAAAAATCGTCTCTAACTTTTCCTATCCGCCCAACACCTGTCACGCTTAATCTGTACACAATGATTGAAAGAAAGAAACCATTGTCCCGTACGTAGGATGCCAGAACAACTTGCTTACCCTTCAATGGTCAAAACGTAAACAGCTTGTTCCGGTTCCTCCTCGAATTGAATGTCCCGATTTCCTCTCAGGAATGAGGAGCGATTTATACTCATGCCGATAATTGCGATGCCAACGATCAGTATAAAAATAGTATAGGCTTTCATGTCATGAAGCAGCCACAGTTCTATTCCGGTCGTTCCAAAAGCATATGCAAAGAAACTGAGCAGATAAGGCAGCCATAACGCCCTTAAATTGGCCTTCCCCGGAATATAGGAACAGGCAAAAGGCAACTTATCGAATCGAAATAACAGCAGTTTAATCAAAAGAAATGAGAGTACAGATGCAAATAGAACATGCAAACCAACGATGCGAATGTCATATGCATGCAAATAAAACGGAACGAATACTAATAGCAGAGGTATATTAGCCGCACAAAACATGAATACTTGTATACCTCCATAGGACATCTCCAGTTTCCGCTTGTTTATTGTTTTGAAAAGCCAATTTGCATTAAGATCGGCCGGGACTGAAAAGGCGAAACGCAGCCCGACAAGAATGGCATAGGACATTATCAAGGGAAACGACAGAAGCAGATGGAGATGCTCATACGGGTGGGGACCAAGGCTTTTCCCGATACTATAAATCAATGCGATTCCGGCCATTACAAAGGAACCACAATAAAGAAAATGTTCACGCCTGCGAAAGAGCGTTTGGGCGACAAAGTGAAAGAGTGCTCTGTTGCTGGATCCTTTTAGGATAGTCTTATGCAAGATCCAGGTACATGTCTTCCTGACAACCGAAACACGAAGGCTGGCGATGCCGGAAGATTGAAATCCCTTCTGCATGGATGACAAGTAGCTGATTACATAGCTGAGAATTGCCACAACAAACGACAGAAGAACGGCCGTGCACGCAGTTTTTGCCAGTATGGAAAAAACAAAATCGTGATGACCGATTATCACCTCATAGAGTCCGAGAAACCAGAATGACGGTAACCAGTAAATCAATGGGTTCTTTTCCATGATCATCCGGGCCGGTTGAAGGTCCGTCAAAAAAGCGCAAAGAAGCAATAAGATCAAAGCGAGTTGAGTGTATCGAGATACTGCGCGCACAAACCTTGCTGGAAAAAGCAAACTAAACAAGGCACGAACGGCGATCGCCAAGGTGAAAACGAACACGCTGCTTAACAAAAGGCTGATCCCATGGCCCGCGGTATACATTATTCCGGCGCTGCTTGGTTTCCCGCTTGCCGACAAAGCAACGCCGGGAAACAGCACAGTCGAAACGCCATTAATCGCAATGTTCGTAAACGCAACAAAAAGCGATAAAGTAAGAACCTTGGCAAAAAATAGAGTCCTCGGTTTGATCGGCAACGGAGTCAGATTATAAATGTCCTTATCGTCCGGAAATAATGCATCCCATTCAAATACGGTAATAAATCCTGTCAGAATCATGGATAAAACTAAAAACGAGTATGTATCAATCAGAATGGCTTGATCCCAGTTGACGCCTGGAGTCATGGCAATAAGAAGATATTTATTAATTGAACCAAGCGTCTTTAAAACGCCGGGCATTACAAGCAGCGCCAGGATCTGAACAAATAGCAGGTGCATATCGGCATGCGGAGTGGCAAACATCTCGCTGTCGAAGAATCTGCGGAAAAAGAGTTCAGTCAGTTGCCGCAGTTGTTTCTGAACAAGAGAATTCTCCATTATTTTCATTGCCCGGCTAATTTTGCATAACGTTTAGAATCTCGTTTGCGGTTTTGTCATAGTCATTCTGCTGAACCAGTTGCTGAAAGATCTCTTCAAGTGATGGCACGTGCATCAAGTCTCTAAGGTGATCAACCGAATCATCGGCTACAAGGCGGCTCGCATGGATGATAAGCACGCGGTCGCATATCTTCTCTATGACCTCAAGAATGTGAGAACTGAAAAGAATCGTCCTTCCGCTCGCAGCCAGCGATTTCAGAAGTGTTCGGAAAACCAGGACAGACGAAACATCAAGGCCGGAGAATGGCTCATCAAGAATGAGGATCTCGGGGTTATGAAGCAGAGCAGCGATCATCATGATCTTTTGTTTCATTCCCTTTGAATAGGAGACAATCGGTGAATGCTTATATGGAGAAAGCAGGCACAATTTCAGTAAGGCGTCAATTTTGCGAATCATCTCATTTTCATTCAGCCCGCGAAGGCGGCCGACAAGCTGGAGGTATTCATAGCCGGAAAGATGCGAATAAAGCAGGGCTTCCTCGGGCACATAACCGATTCGCATTTTAAAGTCTTCAAGGTCGTTCTGGATCGGCCGGCCATTCAGCAGGATTTGTCCTCTTGATGGCTTCAGCATTCCAACGAGCATCTTTACCGTTGTGCTTTTCCCTGCCCCGTTTGGTCCGAGATACCCGACGATTTCACCGGGGTTTATCTCGAACTCCACCCGGTCCACTGCGATGCGACGGCCGAAGTATTTGGTGAGTTCCTGCACTTTAAGCACATTCCCTCCTTAAAAACCGGGCAAGCGAGCTCTTATCCACTTAGAGTACATCCATACGGCTGAGTTCCAATTTCTTTTGAGTAAACAGATGGTGTTATTTGCCGCCCCAATGCCGTCAATCTGCGATACAAATGCTGCATCAATGGGCAGGAGGCAGAGGCAAGATAATCATGGTGTACACAAGGACAAGAAAAATCAATGACAGCAGCGGGAAGACATACCAGGATACCCGGCTGAAAGCCGATGGTCCAGTGACCCGTCCTATTCTAATGACCCGATCTTCCAAAGGCGCGCCTATGATGGCCATTCCCAGCAGCGCAGTGAAACAGGAGGCGAGTATGAATGCCAGCGCCCAGGCAACCTTGCCAATACCTCGAGGGCTGGGATCGGTCATACCATGCAGCATCTGGATGAATCCCATCAAGGACCCGATAAGCCCCATACCTGCAAAAGCAGTGGATGGTGTCAGCCTCGCGCTATTCCCTCCCATAAAAAGCATCAATGCCAAAGTCCCACCTAAAACCACCAGGAACGGCGAAATACAGACAATCAATAATTCCGATATAGATACGTTAGGCAGACGAACCGTAAGAACCAGGACTGCCAGAAAAAGCACATACCCAATGAGAGTCCCGAAATGCCTGCCAGAACGCTCGAATGCCGGAGCTTCGCCCCCCTCTGCGCCTGACGCCGACAGTCTGCTTTGGAGTTTTCCCATGAGCTTCCAGCAGGGGACAAAACAGATCACCGCAAGCAAGCTGCCATAAAGGGTGGACAGCAGGCAGCGGATCAACATAGGGACGATCGCCGCCATGCCTGCTGTTTCCTCCGTTTTCATAGCTGCAAAGCTAGTCATAATACTCAGGACGCTGCTCAACCCGCCCAGTATCCAGACGCCACGGCCTGCGGCTTCCCAGAAATGGGCTGCGTTTTTTAATTCGGCCTCATTATCAGAACCAACTGTGGCATGACGGAACGCTCGCCAGATTTCGGCACCCGGGAAACTGATCATTATCAGGGCTACTCCGCCGATAAGGACGAAGAAAAATCCATAGGGATCGTAGTAACTCGCCGGTGTCCCTGATCTCACTGCTCCCGCCAATACAAGCAACAGAATCAAAATCCTCCCGGCGATCAACAAAAACCTTTTGACAAAGTTTGTTGATGACATGATGCCCTCCTTTCAGGGCAGAACCGTACTGGTATCGTGTTTACTTGCGGCCGGGAGCGCCGGCGTCTCGCCGGCGCTCCCGGCCGATTTATTATTTCCCTGCTAATTGCCCGGGGGAAAATAACTCATCGGGAGCGGACTGGTTCCAAAGGAATCGGGCTTCCAAAAGGCAGAACCTGTCCCCATTCATCCGGCCTGAATCCAGCGCATACTTTTTAAGTACTTTGGGCAAATATGTCTTTGCATCGACGGTCATTTCGACAGCCTGTGGGCCTTCCCGGCCGATGATCAGGAATTCACCTGATCCGGCGGCCCTTCTCCCGCCTGTTTGCATCAGTCCGTATCGCTCTTCCATATGTTTTGTAAAAAGCGCCGGATTCCTGAACTCCATCGCCGGCTGCCACACGGTTCCGGGAGACATGGTCCTGAGGGGCATTGAGCGTATCGAGCCGCCGTCCGAACCGGAGAACGAAATGGTTTCACCTGAAATCCAAACCGTCTGAGTGCCACCGGGAGAAACCATGTCAACACGGGCATCGCCGTCGGCGCGACGCCAGAATACGTGATAGGAAGTGTTCCCGCCTTCAGCTCCCGGCTTCAGGACGACGCAATCCATAGAAGCCGCTCGATTCAGGCTTGCGGATATGGTTACCATCACTTTCAACTGCTCAATTGAATCCGCCAGGGCACTCTGAGATCCGCTAAGATGCATCACGATACCCAGGATCAACATGATCGACGAAGCGAAAGCGAGAATCTCCTGCCGGAATGCCATGCTCGCCTGCAGCCAGCGGTCAGGCCAATACACAACACCGCGCCGGGTGCGAGTACCCCCTTCAGCCGCATTTTCAGGCCGATCGAGCCCGCGATTGAGGTTGAGAAATTGCCGGTTCATTGCGGCCTCTGCCTCAGGTGGGAGGTCATCTTTGAACGCCTGCTTCAGGAGTTTGTCCAGATCAGACTTCGGTCTATTTGTTTTATTCATTGCGGACCTCCTGCCCCGCTGCTTTGACACAAAGGAGAGAGCCATTTTCTGAGCTGGGCGCAGCCTCGGGAAATATGAATCCTTGCAGTTGTTTCGCTGCAGTCCAGTGCTTGAGCGATTGCCTCAAAGGACTCTTCTTGAATCAGCCGCATCATCACGGCCAAGGCACGCTTTCGGGGGAGCTTGCGAATCGCCTGCTGCACCTGCTCCTCAATCTCTCTTTCTTCCAGATCGTGATCTGTATTGTGTATTGGCGGAGCGGGAGTGTTTTCCAGGTAGGATAAGTCTGTCTGGCGGAGCATTCGTTCCAGTTTGCGCAACGAGTCATAGGCCGTGTTCAGGCAGATCTTCAAAATTAAAGCCCGTGGATTAGGATGTAGGCGAATTTGAAAGCGCTTTTTCCAAATGACGGTTAACGCGTCCTGGAGGCTGTCCTCCGCCAGATCCGCGTTGCGCACGATCCGCCAGATGGACCGCATCATCGTGCCTTCCATGGGCGCAATCAGCTCATCATAGATTGCCTTGTCATCGGCCACCGGACTTCCCCCTCGGAATTCCAGAGTCTCTCTGTTCTCCATCAATCCTGTATTGAGTGGGGTCGCGGCTTCCATTGTTCCCTCATTACCGTAACCGTTCAAGCAAATGCTTTTGTTTACTTGTTTTCAGAAAAATTTTTTGAAATTCGTTGCGGAAATGATGATTTCAACCTCGGATACCATCTTCTCCACGACGGAAATGAGTACTTCCTTGAGCAAAACCGAGGTCTGGGTATCGGAAACGATCATTTCCGAACCGTAGACCGATGTCCCGGTGTCGGAGATGATCATTTCTAAACCGCAGACCTGGGTCCGGATGTCGGCGATGATCATTTCCGAATGCAAGACTATGATTTCCGGCTCGGACATGACCATTTCAGCCTTTGAAATGATCATTTCAGTGACAAATACCATGGTCAAAATCGGCCGCTGAAATAATGTCAACATACTCAATTGTTTATCGGTCGTCGTCGACCATGGTCTTTGCAACCGAAATGATCATTTCATTGACGAAGAAGATGGTCGAAGCTACGAACGAGATGGTCGATCTCACGAAGACCAGGGTCCTGATGATGGAGATGATCTTTTCTGCAGCGAAGAAGATCGTGTCGGCTGCGGAAGCGATCGTCACCGTCGCAAAGACCATGGCATTCGTGACCCAAATCATCATCGCGGAGACGAACAAGATGCTCTCGGTCGTCCAGAAGATACTCTTTGTCCCGCCGACCGTAGTGTGCGCGAGACAGCCAGTGCCCGTGGCATCGGGATCGAACGTCCTATGACGAAAGTTTGATTGACAAATCAGACCATAGTCTGCGCGACCGATACCATTTTCTGTGCGGCCGTGACCGTTGTCCCCGTCGTTGTGAAGACAGTCTGAATCACGCAGACCATTTTCTCGATTCCGTAGACCATGGTCGGCGCGAACGAGAAGATCTTCCTGAACGCGGGGATCATTTTCCTGGCCATCCGGAAGATAGTCTGAGGCTCTGCGACCATTGACTTCGTCCCTCTGAAATTTGTCGTCGTCGCGCAGACATATTTCTTCGTCGTTGAGACATATGTCTGCGTCGATAATTATGCCTTGATTTCATTGGAGTTGCGGCAACGGTCGATTGAGACATATTTCTTCGTCCTTCAGACATATGTCTCAATCGCTCCAACAATGGTCTTTGGCTGCGAGAAGATGTTCTCCAGCCTCGAGACCATCTTCTCAACGGCGGAGACTATGGTCGAGGTCTCGGAGACTATGTTCTCCGCTGCCGAAACCTTAGTCTCGACGATCAAAGCT
>Ga0187874_10000801_pt1 | contig 34711 bp, 29 predicted proteins | sample June2016WEW_16_1_3_FD_132993 | JGI IMG/M metagenome (GOLD analysis project Ga0187874, IMG submission 132993) | Peatland microbial communities from SPRUCE experiment site at the Marcell Experimental Forest, Minnesota, USA - June2016WEW_16_150 | ecosystem: Environmental > Terrestrial > Soil >... | reverse complement strand
GCGCGGTCGCGCGCGGAAACTTCTTCGGCAGGCGGCGCTTCGGCGCGCGTTCAGCGGCTTCAACGGGGCCGCGCGCGGTCGCGCGCGGAAACGTGGCCAAGCGAATCCGGCGCGGCGAGCGCCGCAAAGCTTCAACGGGGCCGCGCGCGGTCGCGCGCGGAAACAACTTCGCGCCGTCCACTTACGGCGCGCAGACGCAGGCTTCAACGGGGCCGCGCGCGGTCGCGCGCGGAAACCGGTCGAACCTTGAACCACAGCGCCGATCTGCTGTGAGCTTCAACGGGGCCGCGCGCGGTCGCGCGCGGAAACCCGTCACGATCACACCGGCGCGCGCGGGGGACTTTAAGCTTCAACGGGGCCGCGCGCGGTCGCGCGCGGAAACTGTCTCTCTGTTACTCCCTCTGGCGCAAGCCCGCAATACTTTGATTGCGACAGCCTGCACCACTTTGTTCGCTTTTATGCTCGTGATGTCCGATTGTTTCATCATTATTGATTCATTCCAAGGCGGTTACGCCATGCGAGCACAGGCAGGGTTTTCCACATCACCCCGCCGCTCGCGGATTCAATTGTCAAAGAACTTTGAAAACTCAAAACACAAAACACGGCGCGTCTATTTTCGTATAGGGCAGACCCATTGAAGTGATCACCCGGTCACCTCGCCCTTCAGCCGGTCCAAGTGAGATAAACAACACTTGGTCTTCGTCTTGATTGATAATTTTGCTCAACGCCGTTTCCAATTCAATTTTCTCGGACGGATTCAGGTCGCACTCGAAAACCGAAAATTGAAGATGATCACCAAAACTGCGACAGGCTTTGAATGTGCGTCGCAACCGTTTGTCATCCGCCACATCGTAGCAAACCATGTATGTCGTTCGCATAGGTCACCTCGTCAACAACGGAACATATTCGGCGATTTCGCCGGTCAATGTTTTAGCCAGCAGCCGCGCCTGCAATTCAAGTGCCCGCCGGTAGCTGACTTTGTAGTCAAACAATGGATGCGTGATGAGCGAACTCATCCGCTGCTCATACATCTGGAAAAAGCGTTTGCGCCCCGGCGCGGTAAGATTCACTGCTTGACCGGCGCGCACAAAATCCTTTTCCGTAACGACGCGATTGTTGATGCAACTCAACACTGTGGACTCGGCGATCAATGGCCTCATTTCTTCCATCAAATCCAGAGCCAATGCTGGCCGTCCGAATCGCGGCTGATGGAAAAATCCAATGTAAGGGTCAAATCCCACTGCCAGTGCCGCCAGCGTGCAATCCTTGCTCAACATGCTGTAAGCCAGTGAAAGCATCGCGTTGACGGGATCAGTCGGCGGACGCCGGTTGCGATTGGTGAAATTGAAATTAAATGCGAGTTGTTTCGTATCTTTTATTGGGTTGTGTTCCGTAGCCAACTCGTCAGCAATTTTCACCATCCCGTTGAATTGCTGGAAATACTGGCTTGCGGCAGCGCCTTCGATTCCCAGAAGTTCCTCGATTGAACTGGCAACCAGCGCGTCTTCAGATGCTCGCTTGAGCCTCATGATTGTCGGTTCAGGCGGTTCCAGGTGGTTTCGCATCAGCAGCGTGCGATGGTTGCGGATTTTCCCATGCACAAACTGTCTCGCTAGCGACAGGCATTTAGCCTCATCCCGCGCCAATCGGAATTGTTCCATGCGCAGAAACACATTTTTCAACGTGTGACCACGGGTAATTCCATAAAACCAGCCGCCCATCGAAAAATAAGTGACGGGAATTTCCATTTCGCAGAGCGATTGAACCGCCTGGGTCGAGATTTGAATGTTGCCGAACAATGCAACGTGTGAAAGGTCGCGCAGACGCACTTCATCAACGACCTTGTCCTTTTCTTTGACCTGCAACACTTCATCTTTGCAACCCACACGAAAGCCCTGCGTGTTGAGATAAAGCGGGCGGGTGTCATCACGCGCAGCAATCAGTCTCCGGGGAGGCTCGGCTGATTTCTCTGCATTTGAATCTGACTTCTCCTGTAAATCCGAGTCAAGCGGCGGCGGCGCTTCGGCCAACATCCGCGTTTCGTCCGGCAGGCACACCGGCGCGAGCGAACAGCGCACACATTTGGGTGAATTGACCAACGGTGGTGGAATCGACCCGGTAACGATTCGTCTGGCCTCCGCAATGTTTTGCAGAATCCAGTTTTCCAGTTCAGACGTAATCGGCAGGCGGACACGTTGCTTGGTGGCGCGATAATAGATGATGCCTTCGTTACAGGCGTAGCCGTTGTCGCGCAGAATCAATGCCTGCAATCCAAGCTGCATTTTGTCCGTGTCCCATAGTTCGTTGGCCTCTTCGCCTTCTTTGGGTGCGCCCGCCTTGTAATCAACCGGACAGACCTCCAACGCGGTGAGTAAATCTTCTTTGCCAGTCTTGGACTCGACCAAATCCATTTTTGCAACCACTCCCAACCGTTCTGACCCCATTTGCACGGAGCGCGAGTGAATTGTTTCGGGTTCTGTGCTTTGCGTTTCAGCCGCTTTGCTTGCAGGGTCGGCAGCATCCGCCGTTGTTCCCTGCGTTTCTTTCGGTTTGTCGGTTTCCGTTTTTCGCTTGGCCGCTGGTAACGCCCCGGTGCCCGAATCAACGCGCTGGTGAATCGCCCCGCCGCGCAGCGTATCGGCACTTTCAACGAACACTCCTTCGACAAATTCGTAATAGAACAATCGCTGGCAATACACGAACTCGTTCAACATTCGTGCGGGAATCTGTTGCGGTTCGGCCTCGGCGCGTAATTTGGGTTCAGAGGTTTCCGGTGTCGGGCGTGTCTGCAAATTTGCATCTTGGGATGGCGGGAGACTCAACTCTGGAGGAGTTGGAGTTTGAGCAATAGATTTTAACGGTTCGCTTGTCTGGGATTCAGAAGGTGCGACATGCACCACAATATTTAATCGCTTCGGCTCGGTCGTGGTCTGATGCGGTTGACGTTTGCCGCCTGATCTCGACCCAGCGGTCCGGGGCGAAGTACTCCTCGGCACCAGTGGCGTTTCCTTTTCACTCCGGCGCGTTACGGACGAATCTGTTGGGTTGTGCTCACTCATAATGGCTGCTTACGCAGCTAATTGCATACCGGATACGATTCAGCGATTAAACATGATTTCTTCAATATGACATGTTCTTTTGGACCGGCACAAACAGGCCAAGACCGAAATGGGCACCGTAACCAAAAGCCAGCGGGCCTGTGACTTTTTGTGGGAAAGTAACTGTAAAAGAAGCGCCCACATCGTGACCGCGACTGCCGCCCCCATCATGGCGCTTGGTTTGAAATTGGAGACAACGCAGAGTGCGTGCGCTGGGCGATTCAATAATGGTAATGAATTTTTCCTGACGAATCGAGGCTTTGGCAGTCTGAGGATTCAACGCTAACAAGCGGAGGAGGTCGTGTGCTGCGGAGCCAATCTGCCAGCCGGTTGTCGTATCTATTTTTGGGCGGCCATCACGGAATGTTTTGGCGTGGCGGGTGGGCACGAACGGAGTAATGGAGCGCCACACTTTGAAAGCACCGAACAGCTTGCAGTCGGGGAAAGTTTCAGACTGGCCGAGGCCGATGAGAACGAGGCGCAGGTCGTGGCCGCCGTGCCCCCATACTTTGTTAAGACCACGAAGAGCAAGGCAGGCTTGTTCGTCAAAGCCGTTCGCAGACCAAACTGTCAGGTGTGTGATAGCATCGCGCGGGCCGTTGGCTTCGCAAAAAATGTGCGCATGGCTATGGCCTTCGAGTGGCTTTCCATCGGCGCCAATCCCGGTAAAGACGCTGGCCGCACCACTACCTTTGTCAGACCACTTACACAGCGCGTCATGGACTCGGTTGGCAACAGAAACAGCTTGGGTGAGTCGTGGAGAGACAGCGCTGACCACCGCGTAGCGGGCGACAGTTGGCTTACCCTTACCGGTGGGATGCGAAACACGACGTGCTGGGGTGAAGGCATCTGCTCGTCGCGTATAATTTACGAAAGCGGCACCAGGTGGGAGATTCCAACCTGCGATTTGGAGTTCACCAGTGTCGGCGTGCAAAGCAGAGAAAAGGTCAACGGGCACTTCCCGGCCTTTGGCTTTCTTTGGTGGAGCTTTTTTCCCGGTAGTCTTCTTTGGAGTTTCTGCGGACGACGAGTTTTTTTCAAGAAAGTCAGCACGCCACGTTTCATAGTCGGCGACCGGCAACGGTGTGAGCAGGCGAACGAGTTCCATGTTGGCGAGCATGTCCGCGCCATCGGCGAGCGGCAAAGCGTTCGCCTTAATCTGGGCGATGTCCTCGCGCACGTTGATCTCCACGAGACTTTCAGCGCGACCGAGATAGCCGACTCGCACGGCTAAAGTTTGAAGGGCAACCAGATGGTCTGGCGGAAAGACGACATCCCAGGCCATGAGAACGACATCGTTCGGATCAAGCTGGATAAACGTATCAAAAACTTTGGTCGTCTTCTCATTCTTGCCTTCTACGACTGGCAGGTAGTGGCGTGTATGGCCGTTGGTTGCCTTGGGTAGGAAATAGTGTGGCGACTCTGCTGCGAGGCTGGCAATGACAGCGCGCAGAGTTTTTTCAGACACTTCGGCGCGAGCTTTGAGATACCAAGTGGCGATTAGGCTGCGGAGAAGTCGCCACGGCGAAGGCGGCCACTCAACGGCTCCCTCATTCACATGGCGTCCCCACGGCGTGGCATGGAAACGCCCGGCGGGGAAGCGGAGTTCGAGAACGATCATGAGATTACCCCTCGAAAGTCACAGTTGTGAAGCGACTCTTTCCACCGAAGATTTTGGCGACGAGGCCTGGCAAGGCTTTTTCCAATTCATCCAGTGAAGGAACGATAAATCCAGCCGGGCGCTGGACGATAAGAGCACCGTCCAGATCAAGGTCACAGGCGGTGCGAAGACGCAGACCGTCACGAAGGAACTGCTGAATCTTGAACAGCGAAATGGCAACCAGTAGCGTTTCCACATCCACGCCAAGGCCGAAACCACGAATGAGCGCGAGGTCGAGATTGAAGAAGGCGGTGATGCTGCCCGTGAATTCTTCACGGTGGAACGGAACATTACCAAATCCCTTCGCAGTGTCTCCGGAAGGATTTACGGCATCATTCTTCACACCGCCACTGGCCACAGTTGAAACCTCAGTTGCTTCAATGAACGCAGTCAACGCGCGCGGCAGACGCATCCGCCCGCCAGCGATTTCCTTTTTGGCGAGAAAAACGCCGTGAATGAGCGCGTTAGTGTCATATTTCAGCAACACGGCGGTAAGCTTGCGGATGTCCACTGCCCCAACATCAGCGACGTCAAGTTCCTTGCGCAGAGTGTCGAAAAACGACTTGTCCTTGCCTTCGAGAATATAGGGACTGTTCAGCCGATGCGCCTCAAGTACAGAATTCGTTAAGGGCTTCTTGTTTTTGTCCACGACGAGAACGGCGGGCAATCCTTTGAGGGCTGCGATCCAGTCGTTGGCGGTGGTGTCCCAGCAAACGGCTTCGAGGCGGTTGGCCATGCTCTGGGCGGATTCCACAAGGAGCATTTTCACTCCACTGGGGCCGTCAAAGGTAGCAGCACCGAGATCAGGAAATCCGGTGGGCTGAAAGCGTGAGCCTTGGACGGGTTTGAGCTTAGCTTGGAGTAATAGTCGCGGTTGGTCTTTTAGTTTATCGAGGTTCATACGTTTTGGCTTTCTGGCTGGTTAATTATTATTTGTTCAAGAAGGGAAAGGTTACGGGGACTGACCGGAAACAACAATGCAGCGGCAGTGCGACGAGCAACTGTAGCCACCACGGGTAGTTTTTCGACGAGCGGCGGATACCCGGATGCGCGCAGACGACGGGCGGCGAGTTCAGAGGCGGCCAATCCATCGCCGGAGCGGGCACGATGGTGGATAGCGGGAACGAGCGGAATTGTCTTGTCCTGACATTTAGGGCGAAAACACAGCTTGAGCAGTGCGTAAAAAGAGGAGGGCACGAATTCGGATGCGTTGCTCTCTCCCTGCATTTCTTTTTCAACCGTCTGCCAATCAATCAGGCTGAGTCCCCAGAGGAGATCGGCGATCAAGGTGTCGTCCGTTCGGTCTTCAATGAAAGCGGTGATGTCCTCCAACCTAGCGTAGTGTGGCGACCAATCAGGCCATCCATCCACGCCTGATTTCTCGACGCGGATGATTCGTCGGGCGAGTATGTCATTGAGTACATCTGTCAGGTCGCCATCGTGCCAGACTACGTCGTTGCCGGGCTGTTCCGCCCATTTCGCCCACGAGCGATTCTTTGCGGTTACGATTTCCAAAGATTCGAGGTGCTGTCGGAGCCAGAGCGTTTCCTTGCCGCTGCCAAACCACGCCCGCATTCCGGCGAGCGATGCTGCGAGACGGAACTCTGCGCTATTTGTGTTCGCATTCTTGAGCCATTCATGGCGAAGGCCACACAGCGGATGAACATAGTTGTCAGAACTCCATTTCAAACTTTTGGCCAAAGCACGCTCAGTTTGGCCGAGTGAGATGATGACCGCTTGAACTGTATCAGTAGAACCGTCGCTACAAAAATCAAGAACGGCGCGTTCAAAGCTATTCAAGCTACGAGCGATAGATGCAGGGGCGGCGGGATTAGCTTGCGGCCCGGCCTTCTGACGCAAACGGTCGTGCCATTGGTCAATGTCTGACAGTAAATCGGCGCTGGCATTGCGTCGGACGACGACGCGGTTGAGCGGGGTGGCGAAGTAGGCGAGACCGTTGCGGACTTGGAAGCCGTAACGCTGAAAAGCGGAGATACCCCGGTCCACGCCAAGGCTTACGGCAGCGCGGGCGAAGTCCACGCCGTTGCGGGCAGCGTGTCCGCCAACTTGGGCGCGGCCCTCCCCGAACGTAGCGCGGAGTTCGGGTAAGGTCGTCGGCTTATCCCAGAGAGGCAGCCACATTTCGCAACGAGCATCTTTTTCATCAGCCGAAGCTGCGCTCGCGTAACCGACTCCAGCCTGCCGGACACAAAATGGATAAACCAACGCCCCATCATTGACAGATTCAAGGCGCTTCACCGAGGCGGCAGCGAAGAGAAGCGTACCTTCAATCATCAGGACGAAGTCCCACGGATTAACTGCGGACGGGGCATCGAAGCCAGACGTGCCGTTGGCACCGCCGGCGGCTCCCGGAAAAAATTGTCCGACCGGAGCCTTGGTGGTGGAGCCGGGTGTAGCAGAACCCAAGAGCGCGGCACGAAGCCAACGTTCGGAGGCGGACGTTGGCTCTCCGCTGGTGGGGTCAATCAATTCCGTGATGCGCTGCATGAAGTTGTTGGTAAACTCCAATCGTCCATCATTGCCGCCAGTGCCAAGCAACGGTGGATATTTCGGGCCGTCTTGGCCAAGAACAAGAACGGCATCAAGCCAAGCGAGTGCATCATCCGGTAAAGTGTTGCGGCACAGATGGAGGAGTTGCCCCTTCGTGTCACCGTCAGGTTTCTCCTTAAGCCTCAGCGAATCCACGGCCTGCATGGCTGCTGCAATTCCTGTCTTATACGGAGAGAATCGCGGAGACGGACTAGCCGCAAGAGCTTCGATGGCTTCGCGGTTGTCCTTTTTGTAGAAGCCACTTCCCCCATTCCAAGGTGCAAGCACGGGCGTTGGCTGGTAGTCCCGAAGGAAGAACAAAACGAGTTCTTCTTGATCAAACCGAGAGGACAGACGGAGTTGATCCGCGCCCCATGCAGCTTTGGCTGTGGGATCACCGCTTGATGATTCGGCGACGAGACGAAGAACACCCAGCGCCTTGAGGTAATGTGCCAGCGGAACGGGCGCGCAGCCGGAGAGAGTGAGGGTGGGCATGAGGTCAGGTCTCCTTTGGTTTCTCTGTGCGTTGGTCCCGGACAGCACAATCTACTTCGCTGAGGTGTTCAGATTCTTCACGAGAGGCGCGTATGTCAGCGGCTCGGAGAAGCGTTTCCAAATAGGCAAGCCGGAATGGGCCAAGACGGTCGCGCAAGCCAATCATGCGAGCGAGCCATGAAGGGCCATGCTCACCTTCACCCATCTGCATAAGCCGAAGGTCGAGAGTGACGGGTTGCGTCAAAAAGCTAGGAACGGCAGGAAGCTTGTCTTCGTGCCAGATGCCGCGTGCGTAGAGGCCGTCGGGATTTGCAGGATTACCTTTTTCGTCAGGTAGAGCACGGATTGATAGGCGAACTTTCCCGTGGTGCGCGGCGATAAGGTAGGCGATCAGGTCGCGCTCAGTTGTGTCTGCTGGACCTGCGGAAAGCCAAGCCAACGCGGAAGCGAGTTCATGGCGGAAGCCGCGTCGTTCCTTAGCCATTGCTTTTGGATTGTATGGATTTTTAGATTTAGCATAGAACGCTTCAACATCGTCGGGCTGGTGCGGGCCGACTCTCAGAGCTTTTTGAAACTCATCATGCGCTTTGCCGACATCGTGCCAATGTGCGGCAGTGGTAAAGATGACAGTCATCGCAGGGACAAACGAGAGAGCCTCCATCAGTGCGGTCGCAGTAGCAACGACGTGTTGGGTGTGGTGATCCAGTGGTAGCCAGTAACGCGCGAAGGTCTGCGGGTCTTTTCGATAAGACTCGGCGTCTCCATCCACTGGTGGACAAGGCGTGGGTTTGTTCTTTGGCTCCCCGGTCCAACCGAGGTTATCATCGTAACCACCGCTGGCGACATCAATGAGATACACCGCTCCGGGGCGGACGCGCTCAATTTTCTGCCAGACTTCTTCGAGGGAGTTCCACTGCCACGCGCGAGTGGATTGTTTGTCGATGAATTTGTGTGCATCACCGATTGAAACGCGGCAAAGCTCGTCGCGATGTGGCGGTGAAGTATTCTCCGCAGTCGGAATGTTTTCGCCAATGTTGCGCCAGAAGAATTGCACGTCGCTGTCTTCGCCATCGCGGATGTATCGCGAAATATCGAGGTCTTGACCGCAAAGGTCAGGCGTGGTGTCGAAAAGATCAATGAGGTCGCGGCGACGCAGGACAGGACGGATGACAGGCGTTTCGGAAACGCGGACGGAACCGAGAGACTTAATCCCGGCATCGCGTAGCTTCTGCATCTCCTCGCCGGTCTTTTTCAGGTCATCGGCTAAATAAGGAAGGCACAGGTCGTCATTCTCTGGTGGGATGTCGATCCAGATTGCTTCGGCGTCGCGAATCTTACCCTGGCGATTGCAGCGACCGAAACGCTGAACCAGCGAAGACCACGGGGCCAATTCGGTGATGAGCAACCGGGCAGAAACATCTACGCCCGCTTCCACGGCTTGGGTGGCAATGACAATGCGGTCGCCGTCGCCAAAGAGGAGTTTGGTGTGGCGTGTCCGATCTATTGGACGGAAGCGAGAATGGATGAGGGCGATGTGGTCGGGATTGAGAGAATCCGATTTGAGTTTTTGGAGCGCAGCATATATTTCCAGTGCCCGCGCAACCCGGTTCACAACCACCAGAGTCAAGCTCTCTGATTGATGCTTTTCTGCGATCAGCTTGGCAACGTGGACGGCATAGACTTTTTTCGTATCGGCATTCAGCACCAAACCCGCCTTCGTAACCGGCTTCCCGGCTTCAAATCGTTCACGAACTCCGTCGGCTGCGCGGTCGGCGTCGCTGAGTATGATCTTATCCCAGCCACCCGCAGGCTTCGGATGATCCACCGTGGCAAGGCGGTCTTCATCCAGCGTCGCGCTCATCCACCATGTCGGGCAGTTCTTGTCATTTGTCCATCCGGCGAGATGCCTGAAGCCGTCGATCTGGGCGCTGGTTTCCACGCCGACGCCCATCAATTGTGTTTCATCCATCACCCATAAGCAGTCGTTGTTCAGCAAACCGAATTGCATCGGCCAGCGGTAACGGCTCATGCCGTAACCACGATTCAACGCGCGACTGAGAAGCATGTCCTGAGTGCCAACGAGAATTGCGTTATGCTCAGGATAGAGATCCCAATCTTCGCTCTCTTCGCCGCCCATGAGAACGTGAACCCCAACGGCATCGAGCTTGAGCGTTGCCAGCCATTCGCGGACGTTCTTCTCGGTTTGTTCGACCAGTGTCCGCATTGGCAGGCAGTAAACGAGACGGCGCGGCCATTTCGGATTTTGAAGTTGAACACGGTTCCAGAGCCAAGCCAGAACGACAGCGGCTGTTTTACCAAGGCCAGTCTGGATGTTAATTAGTTGAGAATGGCAATCCGTGCCGTCATCACCGCCAGCAAGCCGAATTTGGTAATCATACGGTGAACAGGTGTCTCCAAATACTTTTTGGAAAAACAGCGTTAATTTTGCCATCGCGATTAAAAGTCTAAAATATCCCTTGCATTTCTGTCAAGCATCTTTTATTCACACCTCCCAAATGAATCTATCAGCGTGTGATAGCCCCGTTGAAGCATTTGCGAGGTTTGAATTTGCCTCGTAGAAAAAACTAAACTCCGCGCTTTTGCGAGCGCGGCCCCTTTATGAAAATACAAGACTCTGAAAGAAGTTTGAAGAAAGCAACGCGGTATAGACGACGCGGGAATTACATACCTCCCGCGATGGCAACCCGCTTGGATTCGGCAGAGATGCCGTTCGGCAGACGCACGTTCCAGCGACGTTCGCTTCGGTCCACTTGCAAAACCAAGCTGGCGGCACCGGGCGGATGGTTGATAGGGGCGTCCACGAGCAGAAAATCCGGCCCCATCTGGACAACGGAGATGGAACAGCCGTTGACCAACAGCTGCATTTTCACTTGGGCGGAGTGCCCGCCCTGACTCGATAACGCAATCATGGAAGAAACTTTGATCCAGAACGCCCGTGCCTACGCTTTGCAACATCAGCTTCAACTCGCCGAGCGGCTGGGTTTCGGTATTCACGGTATCATTTTTGTGACGGAAGACAACTCCAAAGCCGGGAAAACGGCCATCAAAGTGCATCGCTCTGTCGAACCTTGTCTTCGGGAGCGTTCGGTGTATGAGCGGCTTAAAGAGGCTGGCGTCACCGAGATTTTGGGATTTAATGTCCCGCAATTGATTCGGTTTGACGATGACTTGCGAATTATCGAAATGACCATTGTCGCACGACCATTCGTTTTGGATTTCGCGGGAGCCTGGCTGGACACCCCGCCGAATTTCCCGGACGAGACATGGGCTGAATGGGAAGCCGAGAAGCGGGAGCAATTCGACGCTCACTGGCCCAGAGTGCAAGCAGTCCTGGGGGCATTGGAGGCACTGGACATCAACATGGTGGATGTGTCTCCGAGCAACATTGCGTTCCTCGATTGAGCGGATGAATCGAAGCCGGCTCACGATTCACCGCCTTCTCGACGTGTTGATGCAAGATGCCTGGTCATTGACTGCCTTTGTTAATGTGGCGTCGCGCCAAGGCTGAATCCGCACTGCATTCGCTCAGCGTGGTTTGTCCTTATATCAGATTGAATTACCCGCCGCGAGTGTAAAGATTGTGCTCACTGTGTAAACCGGCACAGCTACAAATAATGGCCGGCGCGTTGTTCAAATTTTGCTTCGGCCTGCGGTTCGGCAAACTGGAAAGTGCAGCGCAGGCGCAGAGACGGCCGGAACGGAGCTGGAGCGAAACGACCATTGCCGTGCCGCAGGCGGAAGCATGCCGACCATTCGGCTTATGCGGATGCCGCTCGTGACGAACGCGCTTTTTGTGAAACGGAACAGGCGTGGTCGAGTGGGAGATAGGGCCGACCGTCAGCCTGTGAAGTGAAGCGAGAAAGCGCGCTGGTCACGGCGAAAGCAAACGTTCGCTTCCCAAATCACCAGTTCATTGCTGTGGGTAATGATACAGCCTTTTTCTCATATTCTTCAAGGCTCGGTAATTTCATTTTGGCTGGCTTTGCGTAGGCGCGCTGCACTGCCACGGAATTATGTCCCAACGCTTCTTGTGCGAAGCGTTCAGGATAACCGCACGTCTTTGCACGTTCCGCCCATGCGTAACGGTAGCTGTGCAACGAAACGCCGCGAATGCCAAGGCCGACACAGCGTTGTTTGAACTCCGTCGCCCGGTCGCCGGCGCGCACCCGCGACAAATAGGGAAACAGCAAACCCTCGCTCGGCAAATCTTTCAGCGTGTTCAACGCTTCCTCGCCCAAATGAAGAATCACCGGAACGCCCGTTTTCTTCCGGGTAAAGCTGATGGTCCGATTTTCCCAATCCACGTCCTCGGCCTTCAAACAGGCGATGTCTCCCTGGCTGCCGCCCAGATGCCAGCACAATTCGTAATACGTTTTTCGTTCCAGATTTTTCTCCCGGCTGATGATGGCTTGATGTTCGGCAATCGTGATGGCGCGCTTTTCTTTGAACTGGACCGCCGGCCATTGCCGTTTGGGAATGATGGAACGGGGCAGCCAATTCATATCGAGGGCGAAATTATGAATGCGCCGCAAAAAGACGTTCGTCGAAACCGTGCCGTTGTGCATCGCATCCAAAAAATGCTCCGCTTGGGTTTTGATCAGGACAAGGCAGCGAATCTGGTCAAACGCCTTATCCTTTATCGCAATATCCCACCGCGCTTTGGTGCTGCCGGATTTAGTCCGGCCCATTTCGTTCATGACGTGTTGCCAGTTGCGTTTGACAAAATCAGGGTCGCTGTGCTGCAAATAGACTTGGGCGATTTGCAGATTCACCGTCGGCTGCTTGCAGGCTTCGTTGAGCGCATTTGCGAGTCGTTGAGCGGTCTCAGCGTCGGTGGTATCGAGGCTCTGGCGTTTCTTGGTAAGAGTGTCCAGAGAATAATAGATTCCGTTTTCACGTCGGAAAACATGGTAGCGTCGTTTCATGGCTCGTCCTGGTTACGAGCCTCCCATAGAACCGTGCCGACTTGTTAGCGACTTCTGGCGGCCTAGTGGATGCCTTTTGACTGCCTTGTGCTCAACGGACTGATTTTATGCACAATTTCATACACACTTGACCGGCCTGACTTCCCAACTTCTCCTCTACCAGCCACTAGCGTATGGAGGCGAGGGTCGGAATCGGCCTTATTTTCCCGCCGTTGCGCCTCCAATATGCCCGATTTTGTTGGCTATTCAAGCAAAAACTGCTTAATCCAATCCTATCATTTTTAATCCGTTTGGTGTCCGTTTTGGTGTCCGCTACGCTCGCATTAGGAGTCCAGCGTCCGTGCGAAAATCCTTCTTCTGAACTTCAACGAAAGAACCGCTTGTCGCGTTGCGTGGCGAACATTTCGCCATAAACGACTTCCCCCGACGAGTCCAAGTCATACGGCAAAAAAACGTCCACAGCCTCCCCGTTTCGATGCTCAAGCGCAAATTGCACTGCATCAGTTTTTTCAGGATTTTCGGGAGTGGCGACTTTGACATCACAACAAATACCAGCCGCCCGAATCTCACCTTTAGCTGCACGTTTTTGAAAATCCAAAGTCAATGCTTGAATGAGTTCCTTCGACGGCGGATGTTCTTCTTCACCAGATACAGCGCAATCAACAATTGTGCCATCCAACTTCATGAACGCACCATAGGGCAGGAAATCCCCAAACTCATCAAGCAACCTTTTGGAAAGAGGCGTCATTGCCTCTAAAAGTCTATTTAGATCGGGATGTGCCATTTGAGCTATTTTTGAGGGCCGAGATCATCGCGGCGGATAATTTTATCAAAGCTTTGCTGCGCCGGTCCAGAAACCTATGTTTTTGTTCCGGTAACCAAAACTGATTCGCGCTCAGATGCTTTTGCCGCGTCAGTTTGAATCCCGCCCGAAAAACTCATGCTTTCCTTCCTGAGCGAAAGTTTCCCCAAGGATCACTTCATTGTTGACGATTCTATACGGGAAAAACACTTCTGCTGAATAGTCACCAGCATGGTCAACGCAAACCTGGATGGCGTCGCTCTTGCGATTCGATTTCGGGACAGGAACAACAACATCAAAGACTATCGTGACCGCCTTGCACTGTTTGTTCCTCGCCAGTTCTCGAAATGAGTTTCGCAGAATGGCAATCAAGTCCTTCGATTTTGGCCGGTCTGTTTTGGGGTCTTTAGCGCCTACATGAACAATTTCCCCGTCCGGCTTCATGTATCCGCCGTAAGGATAAAATTCGCCGTATTGCCGAAGCATTTTTTCCGCCACGGGCAACATCTCATTCATCAGTTTTTCCGCTTCCTGTTTTGGATTCATAATTCAAGGAGATTGAGGGCCTAAATCAGGTCTCCGAATTACCGTGGTTCCTGTCGCGGCTTTTTCACTGACTGCTGTATTTACTCCCGTATGTAATTCATGCGCCTTTCCACTTTGTTGAGCAACCTCTTTTTGAATTCTCAATTGAGGGGAATCAGTCACTCTTTTTGTATCCTTAATTTCTCCAATTGTGTTTGGATTTATGAAATCTGGAATTGATTTGCCTTCCTTGCCCACAACCTTTTCTGTGTTTTTAACAAGCCCCAGTTCTCCCAACACTTTCGCCTCAGCAGCGCGTCCGCGTTCAGCATTTTTCAAAATGCCTGCTCCCGCTTTAGCCTCCGTACCCTCCCCAGGAATCAAGGAAGCTACTGCGCCGACCCCTGCAAGCACTCTCGCCCCGGTGGTTAATTTTTCTCCGGTGACAGCATCTTTCCCAGTGGCTGCGCCGATTGTGCCGTTAGCCGCGCCAACGATTGGATTCATTTCAGCAACGGTTCTGCCCACTGTGGCCACGGTTCTCAAGTCACCACCCGCTCGATTGTAAAGTTGCGCCGAAGCGCCGCCGGCCTCTTGCCGCAACATCGCGTGCGCCGCTCCATACGTCAGCGGAATATCATCGTCATCCGGCCCATGTCCACTCGGGTCGGTGTAACGGAGCGGGTCATTGAGGACATAGCTATACCGATTGTAGCTTTGCGGATTACTTAAATCAGGAATGATGGTATCGGGCTGGATAAACCGACCCAATTCGGGATCAAAATACCGGGCGTTGTAGTAGTAGAGTCCGCTCTCCGCATCGAAAACCTGCCCGGTGAACCGGCGCGACACTTGGAAGCTCGCTTGCGGAATGGCAGTATTTGTTCGCCCAAACGGAAAATACGAATTTACTTCTATTTGATTACCCAAGTAATCGCTCAATGCGCTGGACGAATTCAGATTGTCCTCGTGATAGTAATACCCGACTTTGGTTGAATCGTTGCCGCCCATCAAATACGAGTTGGTTTCAAACGTGCAAATTTGCTGGCCGCCTGCGAATACGTGATAGAGAATTTTTCCGCCCTTTTCCTCATAGATATTTCCAATCCATACCTGAATCTTGTTCGGATTCTGGTTAATCCGCTTCCATAACCGCGTACCATCGGCTGCGTAGCCGAATTCATCCGAAAACACTCCGGTTTGTGCAATGGCCGACAGTTGATTCTCCGGGTCATAGACCATTGCCTGCGAGTTGGTCAGCCCCCCGTGCCGCACGACCATGTTGCCGCACAAATCGTAGAGGTTGGTGTAACCAAAAGCAGTTCTGACGGCCTGGATGCGCGGATTGGCGTAAGTGTATTTGGAACCGCCGCCCTCAATATTGTTGGTGATATTTCCGGTCGGGTCATAGCCGTAATTGCCGGACAATCCGCTGAAAGTCTTGATGCGGTGCAGATTGTAATAGGTAACACTTACGTTGGTAACGCCGCTGCCGTTGATTAACGTGATGTCGTCTCCAGCAGTGTATTGGTAGGTCCGGCTGAACACCGATCCACAAGAGATGTTTTGCAGACGTTTGGACGTGGAGTAATAACCGCGCGTGGTCGTCAAATTGTTTCCATACACAAAGTTGGTCACGTGCCCGAACTCGTCGTAACTGGCAGCATTCACCGTGTAGTAATTGTAGCTGCCGCGCGAGACTTGCTTGAGACTCCCGCCGGTGAGATACAAATTGGTGATGACCGGCCCGGAGTTGGGGTAGGTGATTGAGGTGATGTTGTTGCCGTCATCGAAGGTGTAGCTGGCGGTGTAAGCATTGCTGTTGATATTCAAATACCGCGTTGTCTTAATGGTCCGCGCGCGAGCATCGTAACCGTTTTTCTCCCAGCCCTGGCTGTCAATCATCTTGTAGAGCAGCCCCGGATACACCGTGTAGGCGCTGTCGCCGCCATTGGAGTCGTAAAGATTGGTGACGGTGGAATAGAGCGTGAGAATGTGGGCGGTGTAATTAGTGGCGTAAATCAGTTTGGTCTGCACCCGGCCCAGCGGGTCTTGCTGGCCGGTGGCCGGATTGACGTAAGACAGTTGAATGACATCGCCTCGCCCGTCGGTTTGCACGCGCAACCGTCCGGCGTAATCGCGCACATAAGTCCACTGGCCAAGATACGGGTCGGCCATCGCTACCACGCCGCCCGCGTCGTTGTAGGCCCAATAGATGTTCTCGCCATTGGCGTTGACGATGTTGGTCAAGTTGTCGGCAAGGTCGTATTTTAACAGGTTGGTATAGGTGCTGCCGCCGTCCACTTCCTGAATCTGGTTGGTGCGGCCAAAGGCATCCAGTTGATAGCGGCGGATCTGGCCGTCTTCATCGGTGTAAATAATCCACCACGGGTCGCTGCCATTGACATAGCTCCATGTCCTGGGGCCAAGCGGAGAAGTCCCGGTATCTCCCCCGCTGTCGGTTTTGCTGCTGAACGCGCCGTTGGAAAAAGTAGCGTTCACCGGACGATTTGTCGCAACGCGACCGGGCGCATCGTATCCAATCCAAGTCGCCGTCTGGCCAGAAGCGGGTTTGATGTAACCGGCGCCACTTTGAAATTGAGGCCACGTGGTCAAAAAGGCGTTGCCGCGCCCATCATAGGCGGTGGAAACCACCCGGAAATTTCCATTCTCACCTTGAGTGCGCGTCTGGATGGGTCGCCCGAAACCGTCAATGTAGGTGCGGTTGGTAAAGCCGCCGACACCATCGTTCTCTACCATGTCCACATAGTTAGTCGCCAGACCGGAGACGATTGATTTCAACGTAGCGGGATAGGCAAACTTTTTCATCCAGACGACCGAACCGCCGCCAATGGGAATTTTGTCGCTCTCGATGGGTCGGCAGAACGAATCGAAACTGTTGCTAACGGTGAGGCCAGCCGGGTCAGTGGAAACCGCAAGCTGTCCAGAACGCGGGTCGTAAGTGGTCGTGGTGGTGAAGCTACCGCCAATAGTTGTCGTCGCCGGGTAAGTGTTGTAGGCGGAGTCGTAAGTGATGGCCGTCTGTACGCCGACCGGATCAGTAGTCAGGCCAACCAGTCCATACGCCGTGTAATTGCCGTAACTGTTGGTGGCATAGTAACCGGCGGAAATCCGGGTCAGTTTGTTCGAGATGGTGCCGCTGGACGGATTGTAGGAATAATCCGTTTCCCGAACGGTGTTATTATTCCCGTCGGCAAGTACCACCGTGGCCGGATGGTCCACGATATAACTGTTGTTACCGATGGCCGCGTAGGTGGTGTGATAATATCGAGTGTCGGTGGTATCGGCATCTGTGAAGGAGAAACTGCCGACGTTGGTCGGGTTGAAACCGTTCACCTGGCCGTATTCGATTTTGTTGGTCAAGTTGCCGGTGGTCTGGTCGTAAGCAAACTGAACGGCCGTGACTTTGGACGTGCCGTTGCCGGGATAATCGCAGTCAAAGGTCAACGTCGTGAACGGAAAATAACGGGCATTCCCCAAACTGCTTTGGTCCACCTGGTTGACCTGGACATGGTAAAGTTTGTTGTCGTTACCATAGGTCTCGGTCCGGTAGGCCATGCCCGCTTTGGCGAAATTATTGGTATCCTGATATTCGCCCAAGGCCGAATAGTTTCTGCCGCCGCCCGTGTGGAAATAAGTGACGGTCGTGCGCAGGGTCGGATCGGTATTGGTGACCACGGCAAACCCGTGAAACTCGCGCCGGACCCCTTCATAGAAGCCGCCGCCGTAACCGTAGGTCGTCGTTTGCGGCGAATTGATCCCGTCGGATGCGGTCACCGTTGCCGTCACATACCGGGGAAAGGGCATGTGGCTGACGGAATTGGGATTGGTGGGGTCCACGCGATTGTCGTAGGCGGTGGATGGGTTATACGTGATGGCGATATTGCCCCCGATGCCATTGTTTATATTCGTCAGCAAATCCGGGTATGGGCCGAGGTTCAACTGAACCAGAAAGAAATTGGACTTGGAACTGGCATTGTTGATGCCGTTGTCATAGACGGCCATCACCCGGTCCAGCAGCCCGTCGCCGTTTATATCTATCAAAGTGGTTACGTTGCCGTATCCGCTTACGGCCCCTTGCATGGTCCACCAGACAGACCCCTTAGTCCATTGGCCTTGGTTTTCGATGTTGGGCACCACGATGGGCGTGCTGTTAAAGCCGTGGCCATTGTTCAAAAATACGAGCCATTGTGTGCTGGTGGAATTTGTATCGTCCATCCAGTCCAGCATGACACGGTCGGGCAAGCCATCGCCATTGAGATCAAACAAGCCCACGTATGGCAGATTTATGATCGAATCAGCGGGCGAGCCGCCGTTGACCGTCTCCAAACCCGATCCCCCCGGCCATTGGTCGTAAGCGCCGGGGACACCGGTGGAGGTATTGGTGGATTCAAACGAATAGCCGTCATTATATTCCACGGCATAATAGGTGGTGGGGTGCAACTCATTCCCCGGCGTGGTAGGGTCCATTGGAAACATAAGGCGGTCGGGCAAACCGTCGCCGTTGATGTCAATCATGTGGGCTTCTGAAGTTTCAATGCCCGCCCAATTATATGCGTAGTTTTGACCGGCGTTGACGTTGTTATAGTTCTGACTGTAGTAGGGGCCAAATACCACAGGCTGGGTGAAATTGGTGCCGGTGTTGAACTGCACCATGAAATTGGTCATCGGCCCCTGTTGATACCAGCCCGACATCACCCGGTCGGGCCGGCCATCGCCATTGATGTCAAAAAATCCCACGTTAATCCCGCCCGATTCCACGCAATAATAATATCCTGCATTGGCGTTTGTCGGCCCAACCGGCCCGTCCGACACCGGCCAGTAGGTTATGCTGGAAAATCCCTGGCCCGTGTTCAACTGGACTTCATAATTGGTAAAAGGCGTATAGGGTGGCGGGGGTGCGCCTCGGCTAACGGAATCTTCGGCTGCCCAGTAATCCTCCACCCGGTCGGGCAAGCCATCCCCGTTGATGTCCCGAAGGCGTCCGTAAGGGCTGTTTAATTGCGCATAACCCCAGCCATCGGGAAAGGGACAGGAATTGGTGGGTATCGAATTGGTTCCGGTGGAAGTAGGCCCAAAGGCATAGCGCGAGCCGAACAAGCCGTTGCCGTTGGCCTGCATCCCCAGATTCTTTTGCACCTGATACTGATTGGGCGAGGTTGAGGGGTCATAATTCACCCGGTCGGGCAAGCCGTCCCCGTCCATGTCCACCAGATCGGCGACCGTATGACTAAATCCATTAGCGTCTTGATAGGCCTGCGTCACCTCCGGCTCAGTGGTGTTGGTGCCGGGCGTGGTCAGGACTATGTTCGTCCACAAAATGGTGGGGCCAAACGAGACGCCATTGGGGTTGGCCTGATAGGCGAACGTGTTGGTCAGAAATGCAATGGCGTTGTTACCGGCGTCGAAACCATAAATGACCACATTCGTCAGCAGGGAACGGCCGGTCGCCGGGGAGATTCCGTACTTCAGGTTATAACTCCAGACGTTCTGTGATCCAACCTGACATAAGATGTTGGTCAACCGCCGGCACTGCTCGGTGCGGAAGCCCCAGCGGTAGGAAAAACGCCAGTCGTTCGTCCGTAGCTCGGTCTGAAAGGTGATTTTATTCGCTCCTGTGTAGTTGGCGGAATAGCCGTTGAAATTGGTGTGACCGTTGTAGGTGATTTGCGCGGGATAGAGGGTTCGCTCCGGCAAGCCGGTATTGGGACTGGTGTAGGTGGTATAGCCAATCGTGGTCCAGTCACCGGTGGCAGTGACGATTTGGTCCAGCGCCCAACGGAATGTGCCACTATAACCGCTCCAGCCGGGCTTGGGATTGACCACGCGGGAGCCGGCGCTCTCTCCGAAATGATAGACGTTGCCACTCTTGTCATAGACCGTCCAGTTGTTGTTGTTCGTATCGCAAATGCAGTGGAGAAATTCGGTGTCCACTTCGGCATCAAATTCATTCGGCGTTCCGGTCGGCAGCAGCTTGAATTCCTTGCCAAACAGATTCAGCATGAATCCCTTGCTGTTGTCATATTGAGTCAAAGGCGCCGGCGGCGTAGCCGTCGAATACAGGATGGGAAATCCATCCCGCACGTTTCGCTCTATGTAACCGATGTCCAGCCGCCAACCCATGCCACACCAGTCAAGGTCTCCGCTGGAGGAATACGCCAAAGCCAGACTCGGTTCCGAACCATTCCGTGCGGGGGCGCACGCAATGGGAATCGAATAACCAAAAGCGCCGGTGAACAAGTCCACCTGTTTTTGCCCCTGCTTGCCCGCTTGATCTATAGCTTGAATTTGCTGGTCAGAAGCGGAAACCGGACCGCCATTTAAACCTGTAGTTCCGGTTTGAGCCGGGCAAATCCCAGTCGCCATCCACAGAACAGTGAGCGCAACCGAAAATCGCTTCATACTTTTCATAAATTTCATAGAATGAGTTGTTGCAGTCTGATTACGGAATCGGATTCTTGCTGTAGGCAGGCAGGCCCGGCACAGGCGTAACCGAATTGGGATTCAAGCCAACCATCGTCTTGTATTCGTCCGGGAAGCCATCCCCGGTCGTGTTCACCTTCCATGTGAGATTGTTGGTCAGCATGTTGCCGCCGAACGCCGCCTCCATGAGGTTGGCAAGTCCGTCCCCGCTGTAATCTTGATAACCGTCGCCAACAACGCTGTTGGTAAATGAATTCCAGTTCACCGGATTGTAACCGGCCGAATACATCAGATATTCCTGATAATTGCTCAGGCCATCCCCGTCCGGGTCGCCGTTGGGGTCAACGCCGATGTGCCCGAAATACAAAACCTCCCAGCCATCGGCCATGCCGGTGCCATCGGTGGAATAAGCATTGGGATTGGCCTTTGCGACCAGCAGTTTGTAAGCATCTGTCAAGCCGTCTCCAGTCGAACTTTGCGGCGTCCCCAAAATCAGGAAACAGTCCGTATTGGGCATGTTCGTCAGCAGGTAAGTGTTGCACTGATACCCCTGCCCTTCCCACGCCCAAGGCACGCCGTTGGTGCCGAACGACAAAACGGAATTGACAAAGACATCGAAGGGAACGCCGTTGGAGCCGCCTTCAATGGTGAACTCCAGGTTCATGGTGGCGTTTGTTCCACTGCCGACCATCGTGGCCACCACGTTGGTAATCCACACGTTCCAGGCGTTGGTGCCATTCACGCAGTTGGCCACGTTCGTCACCCACACCAAATTGCCCGGCCCGGTAATCACGTTGTTCGACGGCGTGAACGTCGTGTTCGTTGATGGGGCCGAGGCGATAAACATGGCCTCATTGAACGGGTTGATTTCGTAAATGGAGAAATACCGGTTGAAGAGGTATTGAACGTCGTTGGAACCCAGCGGGTAATTGTAGGTCTTCACGGTATTGAACAGGCCGTGGGCTTGATAAATCCCGTTGCTGTCGCTGCCCATGAAGAAACCATTGGCCAGAACGTCCGGGCCGGGATAAATCGTCACGCCGGGGCCGTTGGTCGCCGGCACGCCGTCAAGATAAAGGGCCGTGTTCGTCGGCGAATATGTCAGCGCAACAAAGTGGAAATAATTGGTGGTCCACGAAATCGGGAACGAAAGATAGGTCGTGACATTGGACGACAGGTCGTTGGTTTGCACGGAGAAATAAATGTTCTCTCCCACATCATCCACGTAAATGCTCCACCAGCCATAGCTCGAATCGGGCGTGTAGCTGCCGGCTTCAAACAGCCGTCCCCATTCGCCCGGTCCTAACCCGCCCTGGTTGGTGCTCGACCAGTCCGGTGCAAACCAGAAGGTCACGCTGCCAATGTCAACCGTCAGGTTCGTCGCTCCGTTCGTTTCAACAACGTTGTATTGCAGCCAGGCGGGAACATTGGTGTCCACCACCAGTGCTGCCCCGTTGCCGAGATAAGAGAACGCTAAATTGGTGAACGAAACCGGGGCGTAGCCCAAATCGCTAGTCCAATTCGTGTGGTCGTAGAAAGACCAGGAATCCAGCGGCGCGTTGGTCGGGCCGCCTTTCCAACCGGGCGGGAGCAGTTGCGCATAAGCCGCCCCTGTCAGAAAACAGAGAAGCATTGCAGGGATGATTAGCCGGAATAACTCACACTTCAATGGAATGTGATTAACAGTTTTCATAAACCGCCTTTGGGAAGTTGTCCCTCTGTTCGCGTTCGCCGTTGGATGCCCCACGCTCATTTTACCCAAGAATATCCTGCCGCATGGTTCCCCGTCCTGTCCAGATTTTTCTCTGTGACGTTTGGGAAACGTTCCGCGCGCCAGCATGAGCTTTTGTCTGCCGTTGTCAACCCTTTTTCGCAATGAGTTCATAACTTTGCTCTGGCAGTTTTACAGTAGTGGCAAAGAAAAATCTCCGCTTCAACATCCGCATGTCCGATGAGCAACGGGCTGAACTTGATGAATTGAGCCGCCGTCGCGGGCGGCGATTGAGCAATCAAGTTGAACACCTGATTGCTTTGGGCAAGCTGCTTATCGAATTTTGTGACGGCAATGACGATTTGGAAGCAGCGCATAAGCGTTTGGCCGCTGCCAAAAAACTTCTGGCGAAAAGGAAGCACAGCTAAAACTTTGGACAAAGTTTTCATGCGGGCACTTCGGTTTGCTTGATGCGGGATAAAAGCCGCGATACGAACTCCTCGCCAAATGGCTTTTCAATAAAATCCGCCGCGCCAAGTTCCAAGGCGCGTTGCTGGTCTTCGATGGCTGCCTGGTCGGAAATAAAGACGATTGGCGTGTTGCGCGTCTGGTGCCTTTGTTTGAGTTCGCCAGCGATGTCAAACCCGCTGATGTCGGTTAAATCCAGTGCCAGCACGATGAGATTGAATTTGTTCTCCTGTGCCAATTCGATTCCCCTTTTCCCCGTGGGCGCAACCAGCACCTCACACCCAGCCCGTGTCAATGCGTTTACCATCATCATCGCCACCGGTGTTTCATTTTCGACGATCAGAATTCTCGCCCTGTTTGTCATAATCATCCCGTTTGTTTTCAAAGAATGCTGGTTGCTTTTTAAGCCCGGCATCAAAATGCGGCAAGAATAAAATAGCACATATATCGGGTTTCTCAAAAAGCCGCTTCCTGCTCTTTTAACCGCCTGTGCGATTCCCATATCGTCGAACGGTTGGCCAGAAAATCCGCTTTTACCGTAAGCAGGCTCATTTGAGTCAGGAGGAATTGGCGGAAAAAGCTGATTTGAGCTACAAATATGTCGGCGAGGTCGAACGCGGCATGGTGAACGTTTCGCTGGATTCCCTGATGCGGATTGCCAGGGCGTTGCGAGTGAAACTGCGTGATTTGACCGACGAGCTTTGAATGTCGGTCGCGTCCGCATCGCCGTGTGGTCCAAACAAACCAACGGGCAGTTTCTTTGCGTGGCTTTCGCTTGCCGATTCATTCTGTCAATTTCTTAAAACTTTCAACGGGGAACACAAGCACTTTTTTCGCTTGTTGTACCCACCTGGGAAACAGTCGCCTCTGCTGAAAATCACTACCCTGCCGGCCACTGATGAAAACCGGACTGAATCTGGTTGGCCCGCAGGTGCGCAAGTGGCGCGATAGCCGGCGTTGGTCGCAGGAAACAATGGCGTGCAAGTTGCAATTGCAAGGCTGGTCCATCACCCGGCATTCGCTGGCCAAGTTGGAATTGGGGCTGCGTCGCGTTTCGGATTGTGAGCTTTTTTTTCTGGCACGGGTGTTGCGGGTTGATCTTCGTGACCTGTTTCCACGACAGATGCCCTTGAAAGAAATTGGACCTGCTTTTCAAAGCGGACGGCGAATTTCCCTTTTCCCGGCTCGCGGCGAAAAATGATGCGCTGCGGTGTTCGCGCAAAATGCCGTTCCCAATTCTTTGTTGCCGTGAACAATCCTCCACGCGCGAACCCATAGCGGCAAAACTCCCGGAGCTGGGCGGCGGGTGCAATGTGGAGCGCAGAGGGTAACAGGGCGAGCAATACATTGACGCGCCGCCCGGCGACATACAATCGAAACCGGATTCGCGCGCGGCCCGCCCGTGCCATTGCACGCCAGAGAAATTCAGTTTCAATGTTTCCAGTAGTATTCCAGCAATATGCCGAGGGCGATTGCCCCGAAGAGAATGATGCCGGCATATACGTTATCTCGGAATTGAACCCGTACGGCCAGGTCCTTGCGTTCCTTCTCCAACTTCAACCGTTCCATCGCAAAATCATCCCTCGCTTTTCTCCATTCGCTGAAGTTGCTTTCCAAAGTGGTTCGGATGCGTTTGGCGACTTCTTCCGTCTCCCACAACTGATTGCGAATGGAAACCGATGCTTTGTTTACGGTGTCGGTGTGAATTTCGACAATGCTTTTCAGTTTGGCGGCACTGTCTTTAGCAACGGTGGACAGGTTGGTCACAATGCCGGCAGTGTGCTGGCGGCATTCGGCCAGATGCTTTTCAATCAACTTACCGGAATCCTGGATGGCATTGGGAAGCAACGCCGCGGCCCGCCATTGTGCCCGCGTCAGCAAGGCCAGTTGCACCGGAAACGAATCTTCATCCCCGTTGCACCATTCTTTCAGGATTTTCCGAAACAACCTGGCTTCGTCCGGAGGCAATCCTTTGCACAATAAATCGAAACTGGTGTCGTCCATAGTTCATTCCTCAAAATTCAACTGCGGTTGGGGTTCGGTTTTGGGCTGCTCACTTTGTGCTGCGGGCTTTTCCCTTGGAATGAATTCCACCGGCAAAAGCAAATCGGCGATGGCGTGGTACTGCCGGAACATCTTCTGCATCGCCCATTGGATTTCACCGGCTAGCAACCGTTCCAAATGCCCGGCTTCGACGCGGGACAATTCGGCAAAGCTCAAACCGCGTTTGGCAATCGCTTCGGCCTTTTCGATGGCGAGCAACGTCGTCGGCGTGATGGCGGGCAGCGTGACGGATTTCGCGCCGAACTCCGCCAACTGCTTTTCCAGTTGCGAGCCTTTGAACAAATCGCCTCGTGCCTTGGCCGGATTGTGAACGACGACATAATTCACGCGGTCACCGGCGTAGAAAAACAATTTGCCGACATTGTTCATGCTCTCGGTGTCGTCGGTGGGAAATAAAAAGAACGTCAGCCGCACGCCCTGTTCGGCGCACACATCCAGCACCTGCAATTCTTCGAGCGCACCCAGGATCAGGGCGTCGGCCTGCGCCCGCGTGTCAATGATGTGAACAGGCGCGGTGTCTTTGAGCACTCGCCGGAACAAACTCAATAGGGCCGTTTTGCTTTCATGCTCATTGCCAAGCTGGTAGGAACGGACGGCCTGCGGGTGGCGGTTGGCAAAGGTGTGGTGGCGGTCGTCAAGGTCTGAGCCGTTCCACGGCACGCCCAGCCGGTCAAGCCAGGCGGTGCGAAATTCGGCCTCAAAACTTTTGCCGAGATTGCCTTTGGATTGTGGATTCAAGTGGATACGTCGAGTGGTATTCATACTTTTGTCGGGTCATTTAGTTTGATGCCGTCGGCATTGGGTTGCCGGAATGGACGGGATGTTGGCGTTGCGGCCACTACCGGCTTATAGGCTGATGCCTGGGGTTTCCCCACCATCGTCGTGTCATCTTCCCAATGTCCTTCGGCGCGGCGCTGCAAATGGCGGCGGTAAAATTGGTGAACACCCTGGGCGGTGATGGCGCAACCCTTTTCGCCTGACAGTGCGACGGCAATTTCCTTCCATGTCCCGCGTCGCTGGCGTTGTTCGCGGATGAAATCCACATACGGTTCCAGGCGGCTATGAAAGGCCCGTCCGCCGCCGGAGCGTTTGCTCTTTACCGGCTGGTCGTCGTTGATGATTTCTGGATTCATCAACAGCCAGTTTAGAGCACTTCGCGCCGATGGAGTGAGAAGATAGGGCAGGATTCAAGGACGATTCGGCAGGATAGTGCGTTGAGTTGCGTTAAAATCCATTGACCTAGTGCGTTGAATCGCGTTGCGCGGCGTTGATGGCGAATGCTGAAAGGCGTTTAGCCGCGTTGACATCATCAACGAATTTCAATGCCTATTTTCCCTCCGCTGATTTCTCAAGCCATAGCTTGGGGGATGGTGTCTAACCAAAATGAAAGGCTTTCAGTTCCAGAAAGCCGCCAGAGATTCCGTTCGGCTGAACGTCTTAAAATTTACGCACTGATGTGCAAATAACGACGCACTGAACGGGCGTTCTGAAACCGGAAGCGGAACGGAGCAGGTCGGAAGTGGCTTGAACGGACGACGGCGGAGTGGAGCGTGGTTTCAGGAACGACCGTTGAGTGCGCGACCGTATAGGTTTCAGGTCATTGCGGCGATTTGTCTGGCCGGTTGCTGAATGCCTGGAAGCAAGCCGGCCAGTCAAAGCGCCGCAGTCATGAAATACTGTCGTCGGTTTGAAAATGATTGCGAGTTTTACAATGTATCATCATACTTTTCGAGGTTAAGCTGATAGCATAATAACAGCGCAGCCAATCAGGAATTCTATGCCGCACCCTACAATTCTTACGTTCGGTGAAACGGTACAACGTACATTTCCACTGCTTCTGGTAATTGGTCGGGAACCGAATCGCCCGTTGGGGGAGGAAGTTGAGAACACTGTAAAACACTTCCCTCTTAATCACGATCCGAAGTGTTGCTTCTGGAACCGGTCGCATGCGCAATTGGCAAGAATCGGCGGGAATACCACGGCGCAGGAGTTCAGAAAGCTATGCCAAATTAGCAAAGCCTCCCCCATCATTTACGCAGATTCACTGGGTATATGTATACCAAACGGATGCCGCGACAAGGATGAGCGCCGATGGAAATGGGTGAATGACCCCGAGAATGTAATTTTCCATATTGGTAATATTTTCAGCCATCCGATCATCAAACGCGTACAACTGGCTATCCTGAGTGGATTACAAGCCGAGGTCTTCGGTCCTGTCGTTGCCTCAATGACAGAGAGGTTTCAGAAAAGTAGTGTGCTGTGTCAGCCTGTTCGCTTCTTCGGCTCCAGGCTCTCAAACCACAACTTGGATGCTGATTTGTCACCTGAATCGATCCGGCTCCTTCATCAAATTTATGAACAATTTCGACTGTCTCTATCAGACCAAGTAAGGTGATGAGATTCGGATGAACGGTTCAAATACCAAACGTCCGATGCTGCAATCGGACCGAAATGGAACGACTGTGGAATGGAGCGGGACCTGCCTCCGCCCCGCGAACCTGCTTTCATTATCTGCCTTTCGTTTCACTCACGACGACCATCGCCGTAAGGCACGGCCAATTAACCGCAGGATGATGAAAAAGTCTCGGACTCTGATTGGACATAGGCCAGCAAAAAAATGGCTATGGGAAAGCAACTGGATGAGAGGCAAACGTTCAGGTCATTCATCAGTCGTCCCAGCAACCATGTCACTCCATGCTGGGACTTTCGATGCCGAATGGTTTGCAAGGGCCAATTTAGCTAGCCTGCGCCTGACCTTGCCGTGTCAACAAAAGTTCAATTATCTTGAATGCCTCCTGACTTATTATTGGGTGCTCCTTTTCCAAGAAAAAATCTACGAATTCATTCTTGGCTGTTACGCGCATTTGCAGACCAACGTAGCATTCCTTCCATCTGGTTTTGGAGTTATAAAGTTGAACATCGGATAAAAGTTGGCTATGCAATTCTTTGAGAATACTTGATGCTTTTGACTTTTGTTTTGGGGAGAAACCGAAGGAGCCAACCGATGAAAGCCCCAATGCCTGCAATTGCCGCACGCCAGGACTGTCCTCTGGCCTAAGATAATCTATGGAGCGATGCGCAGCGTGTTTGTCCCGGAGCGGTTTGAACTTGTGAATTGTTGGAATGAGACGGGTTGCGTCAGTTATGTGCCTGGCCACAAACTTGGATTTTGTAAAATAGTAGAATTGTCCCATCCTGTTTAGATAAGCAACCACTTCGTGGCATAGTTGTCTTTCGATGGCTTTGGATTCATTTGTGAAGGCTGGCACGGTGCAAAGGCGATCAACCAATGCTATGAAATGGGAGTAGTGATGTTCCAATCCATCAATCATGTCAACGGCTCCGTAAACATTCAAAAAACCTGTTTTGAGCGACGGGCTGCCCTGATGTCTGGCTAGCAAGGCCCACGTTTTCTTTGAGATGGGAACTATTTTATCAATTGGAACACCAGGGGACGGATCTTCAATCCGAAAACTGTCAGCGCCAAACATATTGCAAGGGTCTCGCTGCATCCATGCTCTGGCAAGCCTGTTTAGACTGTCGGTGGAATGTTGCTCCATTGCCTGCCGCAACTGCAAGCGTCATCCGTAGATTCCCGAAGAAGATATTTTTTGGGGAAAACTGTCTGACCGGAAAGTGTCCCAGCGAACGTAACGCATCTTTGCCGCCGTGCGCAGCCGCCGGATCGCGCATGGTCTCCGAGAACCGGCTGCTTCGAGATAAAATGGTTGTAATGCCGGGACACGGTTCAATCCAGCAACCGTCTTTGAGCGCGGGGCAATGCGCCGGACGGCTTCAGCGCGACTGGTTATCGTCCATGAAATCCAAACCAAAGCATAAAATCCCACCACCAACCGCCATATTCATGCTGCGTCGGCATTTGAGGCTGCCAACTGACCGGCGAATCTACATAACCACCAATGGTGGTGTTACCAAGTTCAGTCTGGATGCTGCCGAGCTTCTCGCCGGCGGTGACTGAGATACTGCTGGCAAGCAGTGATGCCAGCAAAACAAATGCTGCAACCAATCGTCTGGTTTTCATAAGTATATCGAGTCGCTTACCGAGCTAAAGCCACGGCCACAAGTGGCTGGCTCACGCCTGCAATCTGGACTCTCGAATCTTAAAACTCAACTGAAATCTCACTCGTCGCGCGGTAGCGCAGTGAAGGCGGAAGGGCGATGGCCTTTGGGGCTGCCGAAGGGAACAATTTTTCAATTTTGCCGCCTCTGGCGATAAATATCTCCAATAATATCAATGGGTTTAGAGGTTTTGCCCGTTAATTTCGGCCCCTTCATTTTGTGCAACCCATTACACAAACCAAGCCGGAATCTTTGCCATACTGGTGCCGTATGAAGAAATCACAGGTTCGGCGCAACTCATGTATCACATACACCACGGAGGGGAAAATTCCCGGCAAAATAGCAGATGTGAAAAAAGTAACGATTGATCGTTGCCCATGCCGACATCATCAGACCGAGATTGCCGCTGGCGATGTGAGTTGCTTTTCGACTGGCATCGAAAATCAGCGACCCCCGTTCAAAGGGTTCCGTAAAAAATTCTTCGATTGGAACGAACAAAGACCGGCGCACATTTCTTGCAAGGCTTGCAAGTGCGATCCACCGTTTTCTGCCAGAGTTACGGCAACGATGAGAACAATCTCATGCCTCCGGTTGCTGGTGGAAGCGAAAACGCCAATGATACCAATGGGTTTGGCGGTTTATTCCACAAATTTCCACCCCTTCATTTTGTGCAATCATTGCCCAAAGACGGGGAAAATTTCCGGCAAAATGACCGACTGAATGAAATTAAAAATTGTTCGGAAAAAGAACAAAGCCGTTTTTGAAAACCATTAAAGTTGTGCCGTATGTTCACCGCCATTGCGCAGAAAGATCTGGCCGATGCCGAGAAGTATTTCGACGAGCACCTAGCGCAGAATGATTATTACGCCGCCGGCGAAATCCGTCCCGGCCAGTGGATCGGCATGGGCGCGGAACGATTGGGATTAAACAACGCCGTTACCCGCGACCAATTTCATGCGCTCTGTGAAAATCAAAATCCAACGGATGGTGAACGCCTGACACAACGGCAACTGAAAAAGGACAAGCGCCGGGTGTTTTACGACTTCACCTGTTCGGCGCCCAAATCCGTTTCGGTGCTGGCGGTGACGTTGGATGACCAGCGATTGGTCGGGGCGCACGAGGAATCGGCCAAGATTGCCTTCCGCGAATTGGAAACTTTTGCTGCCGCACGAGTCAGAAAGCAGGGCGGCCAAAAGGATCGAACCACCGGTAATCTGGTTGCCGCCGCGTTTGTGCATGACAGTTCCCGCGCGCTGGACCCGCAGTTGCATACCCACTTCACCGTGTTCAACGCGACGTTTGATGAAAAAGAAAAGTGCTGGAAGGCATTGCAAGCGGGCGGCATGTATGACGCGATTCGTTACGGCACGGCGGTTTATCGGAATGAATTGGCTAAACGGGTTCAGCAAATCGGCTACCGGATTCAACCGGCCAAGCACGGCTTTGAAATCGAGGGCGTCAGCAACGAGGTTTTGAGCCGTTTTTCCAAACGCTCCCAGGAGCGTGACACGGTGGTTCAGGAAACGGAACAACGGCTGGGACATAAACTTTCCAATGATGCCATTGCCCTGGCGGTGCATCAGAGCCGGGCGAAAAAGGTCAAGGGCATCTCAACGGCGGAAGTGCGCGAGCGCCAACTGGCGCAGTTGTCACCGGAGGAACGGCAGTCGCTGCGAAAACTCCATGCGGACGCCCATTCCTCGTGCCTGCCGCGAATCGCTTTGGTGGAGAGTTTTGGTCTCAATCACGCCATCGAGCATTTGTTCGAGCGCAAATCGGTGGTGCCGGAACATGAACTGTTGAACGTGGCTTTGTCGCACCGTTTGGGCCAGGTGGATTTGAACCAGTTGAAAGCGGAGGTGAAACATTCGGCGGACTTGGTTAGGACCGAACGCGGGTTTTCCACGCGGCAGATTTTGGCCACGGAACTGGAATTGATTCAGACGGTCAACGATGGATGTGATTCGGTTCCTCCTTTGTATCCCGGTTATCAGCCTGCTGACTGGCTGGGCGAAGATCAACGGCGGGCGATTTATCATGTCCTGCGGACCAGTGACCGCATTACCGGGCTGCGTGGTCTGGCAGGCACAGGCAAAACCACGGCGTTGCGCGAGCTGGTCGCCGCCTGCAAGGAAACGAAAGTTGAACCGCTGTTCTGTGCGCCAACGACGGCGGCAACGGACGTGTTAAGAAAAGAGGGATTCGAGGCAGTGACGTTGCAAAGTCTGCTACTGTCCAGGCAACCATTGCCCAAGGATAAGCTGGTGGTGCTGGATGAGGCCGGAGCGGTGGGCTTGGATGACATGAAACGGCTGTTTGATTTGGGGAAGAACTGCCGGATTGTCCTTTCCGGTGACACCGGCCAGCACGGTTCGGTTGCTCGTGGCGATGCTCTGCGGATATTGGAGCAGCATTCCGATTTCAAGTCCGGTCAATTGACAGCCATCCGGCGGCAACGCAGGGCTGAATATCGCAAGGCCGTGGAACTGGCCGCGCAGAAACGAACGGTCGAGGCGTTCGCACAGTTGGAACGCACGGGTGCTGTAGTGGAACCTTCCGGCGACGATCTGTACAGTAAGGCCGTACGGTCGTATCTGAAGGTGTTGGCGGAAAACAAATCGGCACTATTGGTCGCGCCCACCTGGGCGGAGATTGAGGCGGTGACGGAAAAAGTCCGGGCTGAATTGAAATCCTCCGGTCGGCTGGCCGGCGAAGAAAAAGAGTTTCAGGTTTTCGATTCGCTGTCGTGGACGGAAGCGCAAAAACGGGATGCGCGGCAATACCATCCTGGCATGGCGATACGGTTTCATCGGGCGGGGCACGGATTTGGAAAGAATGAATCCGCCGCGGTAGTCGCCATCGCCAATGATTCGCTCAAGGTGCAACGCGCGGATGGCTCTGAAAGTCTTTTCCCATTGGGTGCAGGCACTGCCTGCTTTGATGTGGGGGAAAAACGAAAATTGAAAGTGGCTGCTGGCGACAAGCTGTTGCTGCAATCGAACTGGCAAAAAAGATTCGTTAACGGCGAGTTGGTTGAGGTCAAGGCCATTCAAGGCGATTCGATTCTGTTGGCCGATGGCCGGTTGATTCCATCCGATTATCGCACCTTCACACACGGCTACGCCGTCACGTCGCACGCCGCCCAGGGCAAAACCGTGGATGAGGTGTTGGTCGTGGCGTCGTCGCGTTCATTGCCTGCCGTCAGTCAGGAACAATTTTACGTCAGCATCTCACGCGGACGCGACCGTTGCCAGGTCTTTACTGATGACAGCGATTTGCTCCGCTCGCATGTCACCCGGTCCAGCGCCCGCGTCGCGGCCATTGAAGCTGTGCCAGCCGTTCACCATCGCAATTTCATTCAGACCATTTTGCAGCGCGGCCATCGTTTCCTCCAACGACTGCACCAGCGCATTGCCCAGGACCAATCGCTTTCATCCGACAGGAAAGTCCAACCTATTGAAGCATTTCGTTATGAATACCAACGAGAGTCCAGTCACCGAATCAGCATCTAGGCGCAATCCTTGTTTCGATACCGATTCCACCATCGCCGCGCTTAATGTGGTTGCCGATGACGGCATCAGCTATCTGCTGCCTTACGCCCAATTCCTGAATTCGGAACGGACACCCAATCCCGCGCTGGAAAAAGAACCGGATGCACCGCCGGAGAAGTTGTTGATTCGGTTCGCCGTGGCCCAAGTCACTGTGACCGGGACTGGCCTCAACGCTCTTGAACGGGCATTGCAGAAATGCGAATTGAAATTCGTGAAGTCGGCGGACCAGCGTTACGCCACCACATTGAAAAGCCACGTCGCAGCCATTTCAATCACGTTCACCAAGGGGGTCGCATGAATCCAGAACGCAAGGACTTCCTCAACCTGCTTTCGCCCCCGGGCCGGATCAACGCCACAGAGACGGCATGGAAACTTGGCTTTGAACCTGATCACATTCCCATTCTGGTCAGCGCCGGTCTGCTTAAACCGCTGGGCCATCCGCCGCCGGGAGCCGTGAAATTCTTCCTGACGGCCGAGATTGAGCAAAAGAAGAACGATGCCAAATGGATGACCAAGGCGTGTGAAATCGTCCGGTTGAAGGTAAAGGACAAGAACGAACGCGCCGCCAGAAACCGGATGCGTAACGGTGGCGTGTTAGCTGTCAATGAAGGCAACGGCCATTCATAGATCGGCGGCGTGCCTCACGCTTCCATTTTACGGCGCACGTTCGCCGTCAAGGTCGTGCGCTCCGCGCCTCCACCTGTGACCTCCGCGAAGATTCCTTGCGGCCCGGATCATTACGTCCGGTTCCCTTGCCGGAACAATTCCCGGCATGAAAACAAGATTACCAAAGTATGCGCGAAGATATGTTTTTTGGCGAAGTCCTGGGTTTTGACAAAATCCTCCGCGCGGCGGAGGATTCTGAAAAGCGCTTCAATAAAGCAAGCTGACCTGAAGCTGGTTTTATGATTCACTAAGATTTGTGAACACTTTTTATTGCCCCTACACGGACCGAGATGTTCCCGCGTCAGAAACCAATCCTGAACACATTGTGCCGCTCTCTCTTGGCGGGGCGAATGCGTTTACCATTCCAATAGACGGGAAATTCAATTCAGAAGTAGGTTCATCCATTGATGGCGCTCTTGCAAACGACTTTTTGATCAAACTGAGGCGGAGAGCTTTCGGTGTCCTTGGACACTCCAGACGGGAGCCGAAGGTTGTTTTGAAGCGGTCGATGATTGAAGGACAATCAACACCTGTCCAAGTGACGCTGCGTGGTAAGGAGGGGCCACCTGTCGTGTGGGATCCTGTCCAGCGGCGCGATCTCTCAGCGGCAGAGACGATTGGCAAAGAAATCAAATCACAATTGCAAATACAAAGGTTTAATCGGTTACGCTTCGCCGCCAAAGTTGCATTAGCTGCTGGGTACTTCGTTTACGAAAAACTCTTCAGGGATAACTTGCAGCATTCGGATTTGCGTCTTTTGATGAAATTGAATGATGCCGGACAGATTGACCAGCGCCTGCAAGAAACTGACATGCGAGTTTGGGACCGGTTTACACCTGTAGAGGCTAAGGATTCCGGGGATCACCAGATGTATTCACTTTTTTGCGCTGCGGTTAGAGGTTCATGTGTTCTGTGTATACCTGGTCCAAAAAATATAGGGTTTGTCGTTGGGGTTCTCGGCCAAATTGAGGCAGTTCTCAATGTTTCTGCCAACACGAAAGATTTCCCTAGCAGTGGCGACCATGATCTTGGTCATATAATTCTATTAACACAAAAACGCATGGAGAGACTTAGCTACCGGTCCTTCGCTCAAAGAGTTCTGTCGCAAATAGAGAAACCCAATCGCGATGGAAGCTCTACAAGCTAAAAATGTTCCTTGTCACAAATACGATCTGTGGTGTTTTATAAACAAGGGTGTTTATCTCTGAATCAGCGGCGTGTCTCGCGCTTCCATTTTACGGCGCGCGGTCGCCGTCAAGGTCGTGTGCTTCGCACCTCCACCTGTGACCGCGCCCGCTTGCGCCGTGGGAATCGCTTTTAAGAATCACGCCGCGCAATCCGCATCGCCAGTGGTCATTCCCAATACTCATCATCGTGATCGCAATGCGCCGAACAGGGCGGCGGCGGAAATGGGTCGAACGTGTCCGGGGGCGGGGGCGGCGGTCCCGGCAGATAGATGAAAAGGGCTGGCCGAACGCAGGGCGTGGGTTTTCCTCCTTTTCGCCGCAATCCACCGCTCAATACCCACGCCAACAAAGCCAGCAAGAAATAGATGGCCCCGATAAAAAAGTAGAGGGCGTGTTCGTGAATGAATCCATCAAGGTGTTTCAATCCCGACGCTTCCAGTTCGAGTGCTTTTATTTGCCAAGGT
>Ga0187874_10000798_pt1 | contig 34773 bp, 29 predicted proteins | sample June2016WEW_16_1_3_FD_132993 | JGI IMG/M metagenome (GOLD analysis project Ga0187874, IMG submission 132993) | Peatland microbial communities from SPRUCE experiment site at the Marcell Experimental Forest, Minnesota, USA - June2016WEW_16_150 | ecosystem: Environmental > Terrestrial > Soil >... | reverse complement strand
GTTGGAAGAAATAGCGGATTGGCTTGCCGTTACCACCTTGTCGGCGGACGAGCTGTTGAACGGCCTCCCCCGTTCCGTCCGTGGAACCATCATCGACAACGATGGCCTCGAACTCCGGATATGTCTGCGCCAGAACACTCTTCAGGGCAGCTTGTACCTGTCGAGCTCGGTTGTAAGTCGGGATGACAGCAGAAATGAAAGGTCTGTAGCTCATAAGCTGCATCCTCAAGCCCCCCTACAATTCCGACACCGGCCAAAAACCTATATTCTCAATACCAGCGGAGAGCCGTGCCGGGGTGCTCCTATTTCGTAAGCCCAGTTTCCGCAGATTGGACGGATCCCAGAACCCATGCGTTCTTCACCGGATCGAACTGTTTAATAACTCTGGCAGGATTTCCAAAGATTACGGAGTACGCCGGGAAGCTTCGAGTGACAACTGCGTTCGCCCCCACCACGCAATTACGACCCAACACCAACTCGCCCCGAGTACACACAATTGCGGCTCTCTGGCCGATCCAAGACCCTTGGCCGATGCGAATTCGGCCTCCCTCTGTAGCACCCTGTTCACAGATCGGCGGTGTGCCCTCTTCATGGGCGTAGCCATGGTCCATGATCAGCACCGACTGTGCAATTATGACATCCCGCTCAATGTGAATACAGTTCTTGGCGGACAGCTGACACCGGGGACCTATGCAGGTGTCGTCCCCGACCATGATAATGGGTTCCCCATTCCGCTCCGGCGGAGCAGCGACATTGACAATTGCATCCTTCCTGATTTCGACCGAATTACCAAGCTTGATTCGGTGCGCTTTGGACCTAAACAAATCACAGGTATAATGGACGGACAACTTGTGGCCTTTGGACGCAAACGGGTAGGTTAGACTCACCCAAATGCTATACAGTTTGATGAGGCTCCTGGGAAGAAGCCGCCACGGGTCTTCAAATGGAACGGGTTGGTTGAGAGGGTGCACCACCTTATCCCAAGTGGCTTTCGTCGTCATTCGGTTTTCCAGCGATGGCGCATCGTGCGGCTCGCCACCGCCTACGCGGTCTGCTTAATCCTTAGGAAGGCTGGCACACACAGAGCATAGGCAATAACACAGGCGCTGGCGCCGAGAGCTATGTTGGCTAGCGGTCTGGTCGCCAAGCCGAGAAAGCGAGCGCCAAGGCCGACGCCAAGAATCCCCCCGGACACCAGAGCCGCCGGCACCAAGGCTTTTCCATAGCGAAGCAGGTCCAAGCCCGTGAGCCCGCGCATGCGTATGACTTGAAGGAGATAGCTAACAATAATCGCAAGCAGTGCTGCGACTTGGCCTCCCACCACACCCAACAACTTGCAGGCAGGATAGATCGCGATGAGCATTACGACCGCGGAAGCGGCGACCGCGCGGCGATGCAGCGCCGGAAGGCCCATAGCGCTAAAGACGATCGTGATCATGGCGTTCAGCACATTCAGAAAGATCACGGCGGTGGCGACCGCCAGCGGTCCGGCGCCCGCGACATATCGAACACCATAGATAACCAAAAGAAGGGAGTGTCCGCACAAGTAAATGACAACAACGCAGGGAAGCCCCAACAGGATTAACCAGGAAGTCACCTCCACAAGGATGCGGTTGACACGCTCCTTATCCTCCTGAACGTGGGAGAAGGCGGATAGGAGGGGTTGGGCCAACATATTTACGAGGAAAACTGAGGGAGTCTGGACCAGGTAAACCGCCATCGTGTACAGCCCCAATGCTGTTGTGGAGTAAAGCTTACCCAATACGAAGATGTCCGTGCGTGAGAAGATAAGGTTTAGAAACGATAGCCCGAATACTCCCTTTGAGAACTTATAGAGATCCCGCGCAGCGTGGCTGTTCCATCCGAGTGACGGTAACCCGGGGCACAAAATATAGGACAAGAGACAACGGAAAGCGTTCTCGCTACCAAAGCCAATAGCGAGGGCCCAAACATCGCGAAGAACAAAACTGAGAACTACCGTCAGGATGACGCCACAGATGGCGCCTCCGTTGCTGATCGCCATCCAGCGCCCGAACTTCAACTCTTTCTGCGGGAGAATGGAACGGGGACTCATGGCGCCATCGAACAGAGTGCCCAGCAGCGTCACTCGAAGCAACGCAGACAGTTCTGCGATCCCATAGAAATGGGCGACCCAAGGGGCCATGGCAAAGATAATGACGTACATGGTCATCGCCCGGCCCATCCCCATCCACCAACTGGCGTTGAGATATGCCTCCTCCCCTCCCCTGGGGTTTTGAATTACCGCCGCCTTCAATCCCACATCGGTCAAAGCCCCAACGATTGATGAAGAGGACATGACAATCGCCATGGCCCCAAAGGCGCTTGGCGCCAACAGCCGTGTCAGTAACATGTTACGGGCAAGCCGGCTGGCCTGCTCAGCAACGCTCCCGCCTCCCAGCAACACCCCGCCCCGCATAGCCTTGGCCCTGAGGCTACCACCGAGCAGCAGCCGGTCAAAAGTTACCTTGCCACGGTCGTAAATTCTCGCGAAATTCATTCCTGTCCTGTACGCTCTTGGCGAGGGCCCGTCAGGCTGCCCGTCACCTCAATTTGACGCCGTTGGAATTCAGAATCGACGTTGGTGCCTCAGCACTCTTGCTTTGCGGATTCCACCTGCCCAGGAGGGCCGGATCGCGACACCAAGTTGGCCTGCAACGGATCGAACCGTTCAATAACTCGGGCCGGATTTCCCGCAATCATAGAATAGGGTGGGGCGCTCCGTAAGACCACGGCGTTAGCGGCAACGACGCAATTCTGACCCAAAACCAGCTCGCCGCGAGAACACACGATTGCAGCTCCTTGGCCGATCCGACATCCTCGCTCGATTCGGATTGTGCCTCCCGGCGTAGCAACCTGTTTTCTGATCGGCAGCGCAATGTTGTCGTAAGCATGGTTGTGGTCCATGATCAGCACCGAGGGTGCGATATCGACATCGCGCTCCAGGTGAATATGATTCCTGGCGCTTATCCAGCTCCGGGCAGCTATACAGCAATTGTCATCGATGACGATGTTTACCTCACCTGTGGCCTCGGGTATTATGTTGAGCCATACATCCTTACCCATGACCACCGAACTGCCAAGCTTGATCCGGGGGGCCATTGACCTGCTCAGCAGGAAGGTGTAATGGACGGACAGGTCGCGGCCTACGGACGCGAAGGGGTAGGTGGCGCGTAACCATAGGGTGTACAGCTTCGACAGTCCCCAGGGAAAAAGCCCCAGCGGGTCTTCAAAATGGGCGCGAGATTTGGTATGGGCATCCATGATAATTCAATCCTTCATTGCGCTTGGTGAACAGGTGTGGGCTTCGGGCGTCCCGGAGTTCCTATCCGAGTTTGACTTGAGAACGATGGACATCTTTCCCGAAAACCGCATGGATCGATTCTCCTCCCCCCACCAGAGGAGCCAAGGCTAAGAGAAACTGTAATACGGTCAAGCGCACCAGCTTCCGCGCGACTTTCCAGGGCAGGCTCGGAGCGCCCAGGTATGCCGTCGGCATCCGCCGGATGCCCACGGCCTGGAAAACATCATCCCACACATAGCGCAGGCTGGTCCCCACGGCCGGATTCCGCCGTGTCACCAGCGAAACCTCGCTCAGTCCTGCCGCCTTCGCCAGGTTCCGCAGCGAGGCCGGCGAATAGTGGAAAAGGTGCCGCGGCAACTCGAGGCCATGCCAATAGCTTCCGAACACGCGCGCTTCCGCCGAGTCAATGTTGGGCACCAGGACATAGAAAATGCCGCCCGGCTTCAGCCACTCTTCCACCTTCGCCATCAACCGCCGCGGCTCGTACACGTGCTCCAGCACGTCGAAGCAGGTGATCACGTCGAAGGATTCCGGTGAGAACGGGGCCTTGACAATATCTCCTACAAAGACCTGAGCACCGCTCTTCGCTTCGGCCGTCTTCGCGGTCTCGGCAGACATCTCGATTCCATAGAGCCGCCAGGATTGGCCCTTTAGAGATTCGAGAAACGCTCCCGAGCTACAGCCTAGGTCCAGGAGCGCCCCGAACCGCTCGTGTGGCGCGAGCGCCGCCTTGCGCGCTTGCCAGCGATGGGGCGAGTTCTCGCCCCCGGCCGAAATCAGTTTGTGATACGCATCCGTGTAATGCAGGTGCATTTCTGAAGGCTTGGGCGGATTGCTCAGCCACACCAGCGAACAGGCCGGGCAGCGCGCCAGCGTGTACTTCTCGTGCCTACCGTGCAGCCGGTCGGGCGCCCGCAGCCACTCCTGCGCGCCTGTTTGCCCGCAAATAGGGCAGGGCTCCGGACCTTGACTCCTGGGACTGGCCCCGTCCTCGCGGTCCCCAACCCGGTCCGGCTCTGGACCGGGGGCTGACGACGAACTGCCACGCACAGCAAGCATGCCCTCGTTCCTCTGGCTCATTGGTTCTCCGTGGGATCCATTCCTGGTCCGCTCGTGTTCAGGGTCATCGCTCCGTCCCCGACACAACTTCCGGCTATTCATCTTGAAGCGTGCGTGAGCGATCGTCCGGAAGACCCATTGCGGGCGATTCTCCCCACGTCCGGCGCCCAGAAGGTGGAGCCAGCGCTGCACCTGTCCATAGGGCTTGCGCCTCTACCACACAGATTCTCATACGATACGTGACGAATCTTTCCTTTCCTGGTGGTGGCGTACAGCTCGGCGCGCCAGTCGGGGACTCATCCAGGTCAGCAGCCATTTCACTGCGATGTTGAACGTCAGGTCTAATTGCGCCGCTTTCGACACGGCTTCGCGCGCCTTTCCGTACTGTCCGGTCTCCAGATACCAATTGGCCCACCCGCTGTGGACCAAGCAAAGCCGCTCTCGAATGACCTTGCGGATTTTCCTCGGCAAGCCTTCGCTCAAGCGCAAGAGCCCTTCGAGCCTGAGTTGACTATCCTGAAGGAAGAAATCCAATTTGTTCCAATTTGAACTCACTCCCACGTGGCGAATTTCCGCGGGCGATCGGTCGAACCAGACGAGCGGACGGTTGACGTAACAGAAGCCCGTGAGCATCGCCAACCGGAACATGAATTCACTGTCTTGGCTATACAGCAGTTTGAGATCGAATCCTCCCGTTCCTCTTACCACATCGGCGCGTGCCAGGAAAGAGGACAGGCAGATGACCATACCTGCGCCTCCGGGTCTCACCAGCAGTTTCAGCACGTCCGTGTTGACGCCCATCGCTCCTTCATGCCGATAGCTCTCTTCCGCCAATTGGAACATGGTGCGTCTTTCCGGGTGGTTCAAGAACCGGGTGTCCGTATAACACCCACCGCACTGGGGGCCAAATCGCTCCAGGGCCTTGAACTGCCACTCGAGCTTATCCATTTCCCATTGATCATCGGAGTCCAGGAAAGCGATCCAATCCCCCCGCGCTTCCGCGATTCCCTTGTTCCGTGCCACACTGGCGCCCTGATTGGCCTGGGGGTAGTAGCGGATCCGATCGCCAAAAATCTCCTCAAGAATCCTCCCCGTGCCATCCGACGACCCGTCATCCACCACGATAACTTCGAGGTCGGAGAATGTCTGGGCCAGGACACTTTCGATGGCGCTCCGGACCTTGGCTGCCCGGTTATAGGTGGGGATAATGACGGATACTTTGGAATTCATGGAACCCGTTCATTCTGCCGACTTCTGGTGAAGACAAGCTCATGATTTGACGCAAACGGCTTCTCGAGCCCGGCTGGTCTCCCGCGGCACTCTTGCCCTGTGACCCGCAATCGTTTCGCGGTAGACATGAAGGAGGTTTTCGCCGGCCACCGTCCAGGTGAGCTCGGGGACAGTCGCAAGCGAGGCTGCCCGGAGCCGTTCCAGAAGGGCGCGATCTTCGTGCAACACCGTGAAATGCTGCGTCAGGGCTGGAACATCGCCAACGCAATGCACAAGCGCATTTTCCATGTGCCGGCAAATGGCCCCCGCGGCTTCCGAGACCAGCAGGACGCATCCGCTGCCTCGAGCCTCAGAAGTCACTAGTGCGCTTCCCTCTTCAATACTGGGCAGAACTAGAATATCGCTTTTCCGCATCAGCTCCGGCACGTCGTTCCGGTGACCCAGTACCTGGACGCTCGGATGCGAAAGCATGGACGCCAGCTTTTCCTGGTACTCCGGCAAGAACTCTCCGGCGATCATGAAGGTGCCGTCTTTGGAGGCCGGTGACTTGAGCCAGGCATCCAATGCATAGTGGACGCCCTTCCGCACGGCGCATACGCCGACGAAGAGTACCGTCAACCCACGCCCCTTCTCCCTTAGTTCAGCGTCGGGGTAATACCCTTTATCGTCGAACCCGTACTGGTGCCGAGCCAGCTTCTCCCGAGGATATCCGCGATCGAGAAATGTCTTCACCACGAAATCCGAAGGACAGAGGAGGCGATCGGCCAGTTCGTACTCCTCTTCTTCTTTGCGCAGCTTCCACGCGTTGTAGGCGTGTTCATTATCCGGCGGCAAGGAAACCCCCAGGCGCTCGCACTCCTTCTGCACCACCTCCATGGCAAAGCGCGTATTCGCATTCGGCCTCTCCAGCACCGTCGGGATTCCCAGCCGGGCCGCCGTCTTAAGGGTCTCGAGCGCCCCCAGGGGCCAGGTGTGGATGATGTCGATTTGTCCCGCCAGCTTCTCGAGTCTGCGCGCCACAATCCAGTCGTGCAGCGCCACAGTGCGAAAACTGCCCAGGAGACGGTAGGGCAGGCGCAACTTCCCTCTTGCCAGCGTCGGGCGAACGCTAACGCCGGGCGGGAGCGGCCGGGATAGTGCGCCGGGAAAGACGAGGAGGTCCGCTCCCGCCGCCGCCAGGCCATTCACCTGCTGCCAAGCCGTATAACAGATCCTGTCCGCCCCCAGCTTGAGGGGGAAGCTGTACAGGACCCGAATACGGTTACCGGGACGGCTCATTAACACTGTTTGCACATGAAATGGTTAGCTCGATGGAAGGACGGCTCATTCAGATTTCAAGCCTTCGTCGTGGTCACGTTTTAACTCACGGATGCGCAGGACTCTTCTATCCACGATAGCGTGGCGGCCATTTCGGCTGCAGACGCCTCGGCGAGAAGGTGGCCGCCAGCAGCCCTGCCGATTTAAGCAGTGAATCCGGGCGGTATGACTCACCGAAGGAACTGGCAATCTCTCGTCTTGCCTCCAGGTTTCGCCCTTCCCCCATGAGCGCCTTGGCGTACCCCCGTCGGGCACTCGCGAACCCCTTCTCGAAAATGTTCAAAAGGTTACGGGGAGCTGACGCCCTAAAATGCGGCTCAAGAAGCTTAAACGCCTCCACGACTGAGCGGCGAGTCGGCACGGGTTTTCTCGACAAGGAATCGTCTCGAACGCGATGAGCCACGAGCGGATACGGGGCGTACACCGCCGATAAGCCCTTTAGTGCAACCATGGAGAGCATGTAGAAATCTTCCGTGACCCGCATGCCCCCCGGCGCCACGCGGCCGCCGATGCGACGGGCGGATTGTCGCGTAATGCAGCAGAATGCCGACATAAACTTCCCTGGGGCTGAAACCAACGTCCTGAAGAAGTTTAGAGGGTCGATGACCACCGGGTCGCCTTCAACCACCAGCGGGTCGAAATGCCAGATGTACGGTCCCACACCCCGGAAGTCAACGTGGTCTACGAATAGCGCGCCAGCCTCAGGATAGTCTGTGAATGAACGGCCCTGGGTATCCAAACAGCACGGGTGCCAGACGTCGTCCGAGTCGAGCCATGCGAGGAGATCCCCCTGCGCGCGTTCAAGCAACCCGTTACGGGCCGCCGCCACGCCCTGATTCTCCTGCCTTAGTGCCTGAACCCGTGGCTTGTAAGATTCAAGAATTTCTGGCGTTTGGTCCGTGCTCCCGTCGTCCATCACCAGTATTTCGTCGGGTGGTCGCGTTTGCGCTAGAACCGAGTCCAATGTTTCCCGGATGGTGGCTTGACAGTTATAAGCAGGAATGAGCACGCTGATTGTCATATAACTACCCCTGAGGTGCCCCGCCATCTCCCGCCGCGTTGGAGGCCACTTGGGCTGCGAGGGGGGCTGCGCCTGTGCCGGGACCACGCTGCGAAGCCTTACCACTCTTCTTGCGTTGTCGGGCTGATGGGCGCACGACCTCCGACACCGCTGCCGGCATAGGCGAACTCCACCTCGGCCGGGGCCTCTGCTCTTCGGACTGTCGCCTGCCTTGCTTCAATAGTTGCCACGGAAATGCAAACCAGCAAGGAGAAGAAGCACATAATCAGGTGAACCAAATAGTTTATTCCAAAAGACGCTACCAGATTGGCAAACAGGAATGCACCCAGGCACCAGAGGAGCCATTCCTGCCCCCGGTCCCCGTCCACATGCTTCCTTGCCGTCCCGATCGCCCCGAAGCTCCGGCTGTAAATCGTGACGAACAGGATCAGGGTCACGAGCCCCCCGGTCACAGCGGCGGCAACAAACTGGTTGCAGAGGTCCCACATGTCAAATCCCCAGGCGCCGGGATGCTTATATCCGAGAAGCCACCAATCGCTGAAATGCCGGATGCAATTATCCACCAGCATGTAACGATGATAGTTGGATGAGCCGCCGGTCAGGTCAACTTTTTCAATGAGGGACCAAACGGGCCCATGCATCACAAGGTGTAATCCCACCAGGGTGGCTACAATTCCCCAGCGCACAAGACGCATCTGCTTGCGCAGAGGCCAGAAGGCAAGCCCCACGAGGCTCCCGCCATAGGCCATCCACGACGTGCTCGCATGGGACGCGAACACCATGGCCGTAGCCCCGGCAAGTCCCGCGCACGCTGCCATCCGGGACTTTCCTTCCGTCCACAGCCAGAGAAACAAGGGAATCAAAACACCGCCGAACACGCCGCAGTAGAGAGTGCCCATCACTCCCTCCGAACGAATGTGGCCTTCTCTTATCGTGGGCCAAGCCCCTCCGGCGAAGCCGAACACATTTTGTCGGGTGAACTGTTCGCTGACCATGCAAGCGCCCTGGATCGCGCAAATCACGGCCAGCACCTTGACCGTGCGCCGGACTGCCTCGCGGTCGGGAACAAGAAATCTCACCGCCACGTAGCCGCCCAGACTTACCACCAAATCCCCCAGGCTCTTGATCATTGCCTGCGTCTCCATCCACTGGAGACAATTGATGATAAAGGCCGACAACGCCCAGAGCACCACCACCCTGTCCAGGGCATTGAATCCCCCCGCGAACCTCCCTTCCGTAGACGACCCTCGGGAGGCGGCCATCCGACCCAATACGGTCAGGATGAGGATCTGATGCATCGTAAGGTGCACGCCTCCCAGCACCAACACTTGTCCGTCCGGGATCGTGAAAAAAGCCAAGAGAAAGGGCGTGATGGCCTTATCGCGCGGAAGGGTCAGGATCAGCACGATGGCGATCAGCATCCCCACCGCCACCAGCGGATGCAGCACCGTTACCGGCGAGCCGCCTCCAAATGCAATATGCTCGGGTTCCATAGGTCATGCCCGTCCGCAAGCTGGGCCGCCTCCGAGGCGCGCCTGGGATCCTACCGGTTCAATGGATTGTGGGCGGTCTGCCAGCTTCGGGACCACGTTCTTTCTGGAGTGTGGGTTCTTTTAGTCGAAACGGCGCCCGCTTTGCGTCGCAGCTTTGGGGTTGTGCGTGGGTGCGTACGCTTTTTAAATTGTTTGCAAAAACTTCAATTCATACTACCTTCGGGTCTGTCATGCTGACCCCGCCCTGCGGGAGAAGCATCTCGGCATTATTCTTCGCACTGATTGCGCCGTCAAATGCTGGGATTCTTCGCTCCGCTCAGAATGACAGGCGATGGGGTTATCCTCTACGAATGACGGAGGGTGCGTATCGGCCCGTATTCTCCTTGATTTCGTATCGGCCACCCAAGCCAAGCCGGCTGACTCAGCGCGGCTCAGGCCTTTGTCTTTGGACACGAAGCAAACGAGCTCAGTGCGGGGCCGCAGTAACAGAACTGGGGGGAGAGACCGGTGTGGCAGACCCAAACTGATAGGCCCCGATGTCCCACGCCGCACTCGCAGGCCGCGCATTCACTGTGCGGTCTGGGCACGTCACTGTATGGTTGCTCGTGTTGTAGGCGCACGCATAGGCGGTGTCCGACTGGCAGGCCGTTCCTGCCGTAGAGTCAAAAGCTGCGATGGTCGAGCAAAGGCTTTGCTCGTTGGTTCCGGCTCCCACTGTCGAACCACTGCCGCCGGTGGTCTGGAAGGCGTAAGTCGATGTGGATGTATAGCCCTGCCCGCTCGCCGTTGAGACGCTCTGCGTCAAGTTGGTAGTAAGAGTAGCCGTGACGTTGGTTCCTAAATTATTAAAACAAACCGACGAGGTGATGCAGTGATTGTTGGTCCAATACACGACTGTAGTAGGACCACCGCCCCCCGGTGATGAACATGTATCTGTACTGGTGTCATTACCGCATTCGAATGTGTTGTTGAAAAAATAGTGCGTGCCACAGTTGGTTCCCAACTGGCATATGTCCACATCGTTGCCAGGTGGGCTGTTGAACTCGATATTGTTGAAGACATAGGTGTTAATTGCTCCGTTGTTCACGGCAGCTTGCTCGACCCATAATTTCCCCATGCCCCCACTGGCAACTCCGGTGATGACGTTGTCGTAGATGGTCACATTAGTGCCGCTGACCGGGCCAGCCTGCTGGATGGCATTCTGGTGGCATCCAGAAGAGGGAAAACAGAAGACGATAGGCCCGAACCAATTGTCGTGGACATCATTGGAAGCCCCCTCCAAACCGTTCGTCACGTATCGGACCACGTTGTTGTAGACGATGGCTGGAGCCGAGAAGAAAGCAGCCATGCTGTCTTCTGTCGTGTCTGACCCGTCGATCACGTTGTCATGAAAGATGTTCCCCAAGCCGCCAGCGCAGCATGTGCTAGGAGAGAAAACATTGGAGTTGTCATAGGCACCACTGGCCGAACTGGCATGTGACCATCCGTGGGCGTAAATGTGCTCGAAGGTGTTGTACGACCCGTAGATGCTGAAATAGTTGGGGTAGCTGGCCGAGCTTGAGTACAGTCCGGTGACCTCGATGTTGTCCACAGTCACATACTGCACGCCCGACCAATCGGTGTAGAAACCATTACCATTGCCGGTATAGGTGCAAGGCCCCCCACCACAAGTCCAGACTGGTCGCGTCCAGGAACTTCCCGAGTACCAGTTTGGGTCCACACCAATGTAGATAGGAGAACCAGAGGTTCCGATCCATATCCAATAGGCATCGAGATCAGACGCAACCCAAGTGTCGCCGCCTTTGAGAATAAAACCGGTGCCTGGAGCCGCGTTGTTATTACTGGTGGGAACTGCACTAGCGCACACGTTGCTGCAACTCGGCATTCCCGGTAAATGTGCCCACGGGCTACCCTCGCTAGTCCCTGCATTCGTGTCGGAGCCAGCAGACTTGGAGATGTAATAGCAGTTCGTGATGCCAAAGCTCGCAAGGGTTCCAGGAGTTGTGCCGCTTCCGACAAGGTAGTTCGCACCGGCTGGGCAGGTTCCCCCCACAGCAAAAGCTGGAGTTGCTACCGCCAAAAAGAGCGCGATTTGGACTAGCCTTTTCTTCATAAGATCACCCCCGGCCGGTGCTAATCGACTTCGCTCGAGTCGTGCGCAGGCCAGAAAACAGCTTACTGACCGGTGGCAGGGTTGTCAATAGCTCGTACTGGTACTTTGGTACTCCGGTGTACGGTTCCGTTTTCGTCCCAACACACGATGGTGCGACCAAGAATCGTTAACTTCCTTGCCGAGCCCAGGCGACGAAATGGAGACATTTTAAAAGACGCCAACGACGCCTGGTTCCACTCTGCCGCCTCCCCAAACGCACGAGCCAGACCCTCAGCCGCCAGCCGATGCAGGATTTGAGTGATCAGAAACGAAGCTATCGCCCGACCGCGATATTTGGGGAACACGTGGAAATCAAGAAACTGCACATCATCCTGCCCTAGAGGGAAGTAATGAGGTTCGACGGTACCTCCTTGCAAGGTCCACCCGTAACCTGCCAATCTTTCGTGGGATTTGATCAACCACAGCGACGCACCTAGATCGAATCGCTCTTTCATGTTTCGGTGGGCCAGCTTGGGATTCCAGAAACTGGTCATCGCTTGCAGGTCCTCGGGGCTAAGCTCAGCGGAGCTTTTCTTCCGTTCCACCTTCAGAAAGCTCGGGAGGTCTGCCCGAGGCGCGCTCTGCCTGGCCAAGTCGCAATAAAACACGACGCTACGGTTCGAAAATAGCGCCCGTCTTGCCGCCAGGGCGGCACGGCGGATGGTCGCGACGAAGCCATTGCGCCGATAATAATCCGCAAAACGAGAAATTGCCGTGAGAATTGCCATTGTTATTGGGTAGCAAGCTGGCGCTTAGCCCCGATAATGTTCACTTAAGCTGACTGTTCCCAATTCGACCGCCACCGCCTTGCAGTTCCCCAAATCCCGCTCAGGCCTTCTGAGGTGTGCCGCCCACAAGTTCCCGCAGGTAGGCCCACCCAGGCGGCGAAAGGGAGTTTTTGTCGGAAAAGACAACTGCGGCTGATTCCACTCTGCGGCTTCGATAAAAGCACGACCTGCCCGCGCCGATCCGCCGTTACGGAACCCTCTGGGCCCGGCTACGGTCGTTTATGCCTACTCCGAACGGCTTGACCGTACGACGTTCGCCCCAAATGCCGTTTGAGGCGAGACCATGTCCGGCTACCGAGGTCCTGCAGCTTGTCGGCGGTGGTTCGGGCAAAGCGGGTTCGCCTTCGAAAGACCTCATAAAGGTCGGCGTTCACGCTGAGCGCGCTCGCTTTCCAAGGCTTCTGACTGCCCACGAAATGCGCTATTTTTGGCCGCTCCCCGGGCGGTATGTCGAGGATCGCCGTTCTGAAGTGATCATAAAAGTTCCAACGCAGATCCAACGCTGTCCAACGGCCATCGCAGGCCACATTGAGAGCGTCCTGGTCACCGTAGGGCGAGTCCGGATGGCGGCTCAGGTACTGCATTGCGTTCTCGGATATGCGTTCCTTCCGCCATCGGTCGAGGTCAATGAGGAGCACACCAGCATTGAAATAATCCCGGACGTGAGGAAACTTCTCTAGCCCTGGCACGCGAGCCTTGAGTCGCGGATCTAGAATATGATCCAAGACCGCTCCCGTGACCGCTCCCTTCAAATCCGTATCCCACAGTGGGCCCAGGTCGTCAAGGACGAGTATGTCGGCATCCAGGTACAGAACCCGCGGCACGCCGTCTGGGAAGACGCGGGGGATCATGATGCGCGCATACGCGATCTTCGAGATGTACGGCATCGTGGAGAACTCTTCAAATGAGCTCAGGCCCACGGGCACCCAGTGGATCACCGCTGACCCCTCCGGCAGCGAGTCGATAACCCTTTGGCGTAGGCTGGCGGAGAAGTGCTCGGAGAGGAGATACACATCGAGGGGTTGGCCGCTCCGATTCGCGTACACGGCTGACCTGAGGGCAGTGGCGAGCTGCATCGCGTAGGACTCGTCGCAGGCCAGTACTATAGGGCGGACTATCCGCTGTGCATCGAGTCCGTTGTCGTGACTCATTCAGTGGCAACCTTTGCAGTTCAGCTCACCGCATTTCATAACTCGGGACCACGTACTCGGGGAGCCTAGATGCAACCGAGCTGCATATCAATTCGACATTATTCCGCGAAGCCTCAAGGAAAACTTCCACCCCTCCATATCCGCTCTCGGTCGCCGGCTGCCAGCCTGCGCCCTCAGGCCTTCTGGGGAACACTCCCGACGAGGAGCTCTCGCAGGCAAGCGCCGCTTACCTGTTTCCGTACATCGCTTTGTTCACCTCGCTGGGAGCGCGCCAGGCCCGAGAAGACAGCAATCGTGTAGCGCAGAAGGTGATGGAAAAGCAGGATGCTCCGGATTCCGAGCACGCCCCAGAAGCCGTGATGCTTGGTCCAATAGTACAAGACCGACCGCTGTTGCGCGACCGCAAAGCGGACGGGATACGGGGCCGTGATTTTGCCCCGGTCATGGATCGCCTGCCCTCCGGGGAAGAAAACAACCTCCCATCCCGCTTTCCAACAACGCCGACACCAATCCATATCATCGCCATACATGAACAACCCGTCATCCAGCAGGCCCACCGCGTCAAAGGTTTCACGGCGGATCATCGAGAAACACCCCACCAGGACATCCACCGCCATCGTCCGGTCATGGGGAAAGTAGAACATGTGCTCCCCGGCGAAGAGGTGGGAATTCTTGAACCTCGTCGCCAAGCCGGTTGCCGAACAAAGGTTGCTCCACAGTGTCGGAAATCGCCGGCACGTGCTCTGTTGCGACATATCGGGATTGAAGACGCGGGGACCGACATTCCCCACCTTGGGATTCTGGTCGAGGAAATCCGCCAGGGCATCCAGGCAGCCCGGAAGAACAATCACGTCGGGATTCACCAGGGCGATATAGCGTCCCTGGCATTGCCGGATCGCCAGATTGTTGCCTTTGGCGAAGCCCAGATTCTCGCTGCTCTTGATGAGTTTAACCCAGGGAAACCGGGTCGCTATCATCTCCGCAGAACCATCGGTCGAGGCATTGTCAACCACGAAGGTTTCCATACTGCGGCGGGGCGGCGCTGCTTCCAGACTTTCCAGGCACAACTCTAAATAGTGCCTGGCATTCCAGCCGACGATGACAACCGAGATATCCATAAAGATGAATGAGAGGCGTTACTTGGTTTTAGGCCGCTGACTGTTCGTGCGGGAATTCTCGTAGTAAGGTGCGCCGCGGGGTGTTCCGAATGATCGTGGGGTGGGAGGCGTCACCGGTCTTATTCGGCCTGTTTCATCCCAGGTTGGGACGTAATTGCCGATCCTGGAATTCGGGATCGCCCTTCTTCAGACCTCAACACCCGGGTCCCATAGGGGGGGGGCGCCCTTCCTTCGCTTGTACCACCGGTAAAGACTCTTTGCCACCGCGTTGCCGGGACGTCTTGCGCCTTCCACGGGAAGCCTTATAGGGCCTTCCGCAAGGACCAGAAGGATTCCACAGCATTGTCTGAGTCCGGGAATCTTATTGGCCACAAGCGACACGGAAACCCCCACCTTCATGGACAGCCGTTTTACGAAAGGAAGGTGCGCACGAATGGGGCGGAAATGCAATTGCGAGAAGTAGGGGGCAACTTCGCGTCGCAACGTCGGGGTATCAAGGTGTTCGATAAGTACCCCCCCAGGGGTGTAGCGCGAGATAAGCGGCAGGCCAAAGAGTTTTCGATATAGATCGTCGTGGTCGAAACCTCCGACAAACCGTCCGTCGTCAGTCAGCGCCTCGGCGATGGTGCGGTACATCCGCATTCGTTCATCCCGAGAGTCCAGCGGGGTTGCGGAGAGCGCACGGTCGAAGCTGCGAGGAGCAACATGGAAGTGACCGGCATCCGCTTGCACCAGTCCTACATGTGCGGTTAAAGAGCCTGCAGGGCGCCGAGGGGCCACTTTATACGTACTGGGGGCTACGCCCGATGGCAAGGAATCAGTCAGTTTGTGCAGTCCGGCGATGGAGAAATCGACAGCAAGCAACTCCGCTCCCAATTGGGCCATGAGCATGGTAAATCGGCCGTCTCCGCAGGCGAGCTCCAAGACCCGGCAACCTTCCAGCGGCTGAAGGGCATCCAGATGTGGGGGAATTTCAATGCGGTCGGCGTATTCTGACCGCCAGCCGGAAGGAGGGGGCTGAAAGGTGTCCGGCATCGCTGCGTATTCCTGGTCTTTAAGCGCAATTTCGTGTTCGATCTCCGGCGTCAAGGTATCTGTCATCAAGCGCGCAATGCCATTTTCGATGGGATACTCGGCAGAACATTCAACGCAGCGGAGACTTCCATCGGTCACCCCCACGGCGCCGCTCCTAAACTCTTGGCAAAGGGAGAATTGGCCTGCATCCCGGCTACACCGGAGTAAGGGCAGCAGATGGCGTGGAAACTCGCCAGTGATTCCCATGTTTGTGTTCCTCCAATTTGTGTGGCGGAGAGCAGGGTAAGTTATTTGAACGGCGGTGGTATTCCAATAGGGTCCTCGGAGTCGTTCTCATCAGCGTTTTGACCAAACGCCCGCGATAGCTGATGATTTAAGTAGCCCTAAGGTTGCACAGTTTTTGCAATAGTTTTATTTATTGTATCCGTCCTACCGCGCCAGGCATCAAGACACCTCAGTGAAGACCATGACTAAGCTGCAAAGCACCCTTGCAGGTGTTAAGCGTACGACGCATGGCCAGACCTGCCCTGACAATTGCAGTGGACACAACACTATCGCATGCCGCTACGGGATTTATCTGAGTAACGTCGAGCCCGGACAATCCTCTCTTGAAGTGATAAACGCCCGGGTTCCGTTCGGGGTCGATGCCCCCCAGGTCGTACCACTTAAAGCCGTTTTCCTTGAGCCATTTGATCAGGGTCCACTGTAACAGATAGGCGCCTTTTGAATTCAGCCCGCCGTCGCTCGTCGCCCCGAGCAGATAAAACCCCGAATCACCCATCGCCGAGGCCACAAGGCCCGCCACTGGAACACCGCCGTCCTCGCAGATCAAGATCCGCATGCGATGAGACTCTGCCAAGTCTTGTTGGATCCGCCCGAATTCCTCAACGTCCACCGTGGTTTCGAACGTCTTGCGCTTTCGCATCTGGATGTAGATCTTGCAGAAAACTCGATATTCGTCGCTCCCGCTTCCCGCCACGACCTTAAGGTCTTTCTTTTCGGAGTTCGAGAGCTGGTTACGCCATTTCTTGTCGAGTCCCCTTCGCAATTCCTCAAGCGCCGGAGCGAGGTCAAGGACGAAAGTCCTGTAGGTGTTGTCAGCGACGAGAGGTTCTCGGGTGAACGTGCAAAAGGCGGATTGAATGACTGCGGCGCGCGGCGACCCGGCAAAAGCGTTCGACAGAACGCGGAGGAACAATTTTCTTTTGCCAACATATTCCTCCTCCAGGGAGCGGGCCATGTGCATGGCAACGTCGGGATCGGGTGGCCTCCCGCGCCGCTCGCACAGGGGACCCCATCGCAGATACGCCATCCCGAACTTAAATCTCGTTGGGCGAACAATCCTGACTTGTGCTAACCCCAGGACCTCACCAGCTCGTTTCAAGACCAAGTGGCTCAGGTTTTTCGCTCCCCAGCGGACTCCGCCATACGACCACGTCTGATAGAGGTTTGCATCGTCGAACAAATCGAGCATCCGTGACCATTCCGCGGGCGTTGCACGATCTATTTCGACTTGCCAACCAAAATCCAGCATGAAGTTCGATTCCCTCTTGCGACCTGCGGCCACACCCTCAAGCCTACTCCAATATTTCCTTTGACCGGAGTCTCTGTTTAGCCCAGGTGTTCCCTTTAGGCACAATACGTGTAGTTTTAATGCTCATTCCCTGAAAGGTATTGGCGCGCTATTTTCGGTCACGTTCGAGCAACTCCATCAACAAGCGACTCCTGGAACAAACCCAGGCGATTCTGCGGCCATCAAAAGCAACGGCGGGCGTTGGACCAGCCACGATCGCTAAGCCCGTGCCTCGCGCTTCCCCAAGTCCTGACTCCAAGTCGTCAATTTCATAGCAGACGTGGTGCAATCCCCCCCCCTTCTTGAGGAAATTGCTCACCGGCGAAACAGCGCTGGCTGGCTCCACCAACTCGAAAACTGGATTCCGTGTGTCTACGGGGCGAAAGAAGGATACTCGAACTCGCTGTAAGGGATCATGAATCACCTTCCCATCCCAGCGCAACCCCATTGACGCGGCGAATTCCTCGGCGACTTTCGATATCGAGGCCACCACAAAACCCAAATGGTGAAGGGTGCCATTCTCGCTGAGCAATGGCCCCGCACTACCGACCCGCCCTGAACCTAGCCCTTTACGCGCAGCCTCTGTCCCGCTCTCCGACCCCATCCCTCCCCCGTAATGTGCAACCATGGTCTCGAATCTAATACCTATTTCTTCAACGAACTATGAGAGTTCCCCTGTCTCATGTTGCGTGCCCAATCACTTGTCAAAACCGCTGATTGTACCGACCGTAGTCTAAACCGAGGTCGCCTCAACATAGAGATGGTGCAAAACCATAGGATTAAACCAGACCTTGTTGGCGATCCCTTATTTCTTCCGGATCATAGCGGCCTTTTCTCTGCCCGGTTGTTGAGGTACTGAATCTCGCCAAAAGCGAACTCGCCCCTGAATTCACGGCCAACCCCAAAATATTAGGGTTGCTATTCAAAAGCGCATCTCATCCAAGCGTATCACTCGCGGTGCTTGTTACTGCGTACTTGCTCATCATGGATCGTCAAAACCGTCCTGGAAAATGGGCCGGATGCGGAACATCGGACCTCCCATCCTCCTATCCACTCTTAGATGAAATGGTGCGGCGGCGGACGCTCAAACATTCGCAACCGCGGGGAGCGTCTTCGGGGACCTGCGAATGTAGCGTGTTCTCGCCGAATAAGCTAGGGGCACGTCGTAGTGCCACAACTCGCGCTCTCCGGAGGTTCCGTCCACGCGAGTGAAACCGAGGCTGGCATAGTGCCCGGCAACCATCTTGTTCTTCTTGGAGGGTATATAGACGCCCACGATCTTGCGGATGCCTCGTGCTTGGCACTGCTCGACCAGAGCATCAAACATGGCGAATTCCATCTCGCGCTTCAGCACGCGGCAGCTCATTAGCCAAAGGTCCAGTTCTAGCATCTCTTCAGCTACGCGCCCGATCAGGAGCGACACCAAGCCGTTGTCGCCGAATCTATCGACGAGACGTCCGCACAGAGTGATGAAAGCTTGGTCCCGGCTAATGGTCTCAACCTCAGCGCTCATATACCGTCTGGTGGTGAGGTTGAACTGATTGGTCTTGTTGATCAATTGCGTGATGCGCTCTATATAGACCGGAACGAACGGGCCGATCTCTGCGGTCATTTCGAGCGAAGCGAGAAACTCCCCGTAGTCGCGGAAGTCCGCCTGGTAAGCGCTTCGCTGGGCATTTGAGCTGTAGTAAGCTGAGCGGCTGAGATCCTCCTGAACCACTTTGTCCACTTCGAAGTATCGCTCGTGTTCGAGTACTTCCGCGAAACGGGAAACGTCCGAGCCCACTTCCGGCACTGCCACCTCAGGCACTTGCTCCGCCATGAGAGCTCTTTCGGCCGGGTTATCATCAACGAAAACCAAGCTATCGAGGCCGATGTTTAGCTCTGCGGCGATCTCGCGGATGTTCTCAGGCTTCGGATTCCAGTTGGCTTTGAATGCGCTGAAATCCTCTACTTTTAACGCGCTGTCCGGGTGCGAGAAACCCTCCTTGGCGTTCTCGGCGTCGTTCTTCGAGCAGATCGCAAGAATGACGCCCCGCCGTTGCAAATCTTTCACATACCGTTGGAAGTTTACGAAAGCCTCGCCGACGGGGTGGTCCCGACCAAGAATCAGGTTTTGGACGCCATCGTCGCCAATCACTCCCCCCCAAAGTGTGTTGTCTAAGTCCAGGACGAGGCACTTCTTGGTTTTCCCGTAAACCGACTTAACAAGCGCAGCAACGTTGTGAGCCAAGGCCACTGTGGCTGTCGGGCTCAAGGCCATATGAAAATTATACCAATAGGTGTCGTCGTGCCACGCGGATAGACCCACTTGCGCGGAAAGGTAGAGGATGTCATTGATTAGGAAACGCGAGTGGGTGCGGGCATAGATCGCCAACTCGGCGTTCAGCCTCAGCAAGAAGTTCACGCGACCGTACGCTTCGGAAGCCTCCAGGTTCCCGAGTGGTCTAAGGCGTGGCAGGTCAAAGTTGTTCTGGATGATGAGTGCGCCGAGCTCCTTGTGAATTTTCCTCCAAAGAGACTCAAACCGGGCTGTTTCACGGCGGAGGCGGTTTTCGACCTCTGCGACGGGTTCCAGTAATTCAGGGAACTCTGAAACATTGCGCCAGGTGGTGTGGATAAAGGCGATGTCGGGCTTGAAACTCCACAGATCCGGATTCTCGAACAGGACATCCTCACGGTAACAGTTGTATCCTGACTCGTAAAACGTCGGCTGGATTCCATGCGCCAGGAGAAACAGCTCCAGCATGCTCACAACTTCGGTGGTTGTGGAACCACCAAGAATTGCAATGCGCGTTGGGACGAGATTCGATTGTTTGAGCAGTTCCTTCTTCAGCGTCTGGCGCTTCAGCAGGATTTCCACCGCTGCAATGGGGAATCGCAGGGCTTTCGGAACCTCCCATTGCATGGTCTTAGTCTCTGATGCCAACGGAAACCTCGGCTACACGATGGTCTTGGGTTGTGTTACTGGCGGTTCAGGAGGGCCGGTAACACCGATTTCTGTCGTGCTGGCTACTTCAAGCGTCCACTTGCGGGCCAACAGGCCCACAATAATCTATTGAACCTACCCCATTGAAGCAAGGTGAAGAGGGTCAGTTGAGCGTCCTTGAACAGCAAGGAAGGCCCCTGTCTTCTCCAGCCGTTCCTGGTTCCGACCGGCAGACACGCCCCTTCTATTCAGCGATTTCAGCAGGATGGCAGTGTTGCGGCTGATTCCGAGCGATACTCACCTCACCATGACAGTGGCATCCATCAGGCCAATCGGTTTTAACTGGCTTGCGGCACAGAGGAGCTACCTTCCACTTGCGCCAGCCGCAGAAGATCGGCAACCGTTGAGCAGCTAACGACCTGATCGGGAGAGATGCACACATTGTTATTGGTCTCCGCCAGGAGGATCAAGTTGATGAGGGCAGTGGAGTCCCATGTTTCCAGCTCCTCCAGTTTTTCGTGGCCACGGAGTGTACCAGCGGGTAGGCCCAGAATCTCGTCCATTTCCAAGAGAAACTTGTCGCGAGTCATTTGGAATATTGTTTCCGACAGTCTATTGCACAAGGGAAGCACAAACAAGGGAATACCTCCCTGTGCTATTGGCTTTCAATCATACCTCATCCTTTCTATCATTACACACGTGGCTCAATCCTGTCAAGGTTTGCGACGCAGTTCTCTCCCCTTGGCGCACCAAACCGGTCGCAGGAAGGGTGTTTCCGGCCGATCCGAGCGAGCCCAAGACCGTGGAAAAGCTGGTTCCGTATGGCGCGGAGCCGAGGCAGAACCTCGATCTCGAAAAAGAAAGTGGCGTCTCTGTTGGCACGAATGCTGACTCTGTCAAGATGGAACCGGTTGACGCCTCGAGGGTTGGCGACGCTCTCGCTACGGAAGACCGCTTGGTGCCCGGAAAGCTCAAGAAGCCTTAGCAAGTCGCTGGTAAGATCTGCGGAGGAAGCATAGGGCACGCTAAAAGACCGCACCTTCCTCCCCGAAACGGCCTCCAACTCCGCCTTATTCCTGACGACCTCGTCGCCGAAGTTTTCGGGTGTCAGAGACCTGCAGCGCACATGAGTGTAAGTGTGGTTGCCGATCTCGAAATCCGAAGACGCCAGCTCGCAAAGTTGCTTGCGGGTCAGGTACAGCCCTGCTTCTTCTGCCAACTGGCGCTCGTTAATCCCTCCCAAGTGGACTAGAGCGTCGAGAAAGACCTTCCTTTCGGCCAGCGAAATCGCAGGGAAGAAAACCGAGAAGACCTCACGCAGCGACTTCAGTTTGGGGCTGTCTGCGCCCTTAACAACACGCACCGCCGCATTGATCGTTTCCATTCCTAGCACGTTGGCCACGTAGCATACAAGATTGTCCGGACCTAACCGATGGTTATCGAGAAATGCGGCATTGAGGAAGAATATGGCCGCCACACGAAACTTGGCGCAGAGCGGTGCTGCCCACTCCATAACCGATGCATAGCCGTCGTCAAAGGTCACCAGCACCGCCCGCGGCGGGAGGTCTCGGCCATCAGAGTCAGCCAAAACATCCTGTAAGCAGACGGGAGTGTAGGATCGGGTGAGGAATTTCAGCGCCGCCTCGAAGTTACCGGGTGTCATGCTCACGCCCATTCCCTTGGTAAACGGCGACTCCACGGCTGAGATGTCATGAAAGGCAACGCACCGCAACGAGTAAGAGGGGCCGAGAGCGCGCGCAATCCCGAAACAGCCCGGCATCCGCCAAAGTGTCCTCGCAGCTAAATTGAGCGCTGTGTATTGGCTGCCGCCCTTAGATTGGTTACTGTGAAACAAAGTTGACACCGGTGGGCAAATCGCGTTCGACGACTTCGGCGCTCTTTTGACCCAAATCTATCGAGGAGTAAACAAAAACAGAAGCCTTGGCGACTAACCTCGGACCCAGGTTTTAGACAGGTTGTTTCTGCTCCAGAAACGTCCTGTGCCAAAGCTCGAGGGTGACTAACGAGAAGATCTCCTTGGAGTATCCCCCTTTTGCCTCGTCGCGGGCTAACAACTCACGGACGGCCGGGGTTGCAAAGTAGCCCCGGTTCGTGGTCGTTGGGTCCAACAGAACCTCCTGCACCCAGCCCCGCAGTTCCTTGCGGAGCCAGGACTCGTAAGGAACCGGGAAGCCGGCCTTGCAGCGTTTAAGGATGGACTTGGGAACCCGACGTCCCAGAGCCCTCTTGGCAAGGTACTTGGTGGTGAAGCCTCGGACCTTCAGGTCAGTAGGCAAGGCAGCCGCGAACTCCAAGACCTTGTGGTCGAGCAAAGGGACCCGCAGTTCAAGCGAGTTGGCCATCGTCATCTTATCGGCCTTGATCAACAGGTCGTCGGGCAGCCAGGATTTGGTGTCGATATAGAGCATCGCGTCGAGAGTATTCTGGCCCCGGACATGCGCCTGCAGCCGGCGCACGGGTTCGACCGTGTACTCACCATTGATCGAGCGAGCAAAATCAGCAGAGTACAAGTTTCCCAAACCGTTTCCAGTGCAGCGGTACGGGTTCGATGTGCGGCTGTAGTAGTAGTCGGGGAAGGGCGCCTTCACTAAGGGGACGTACGTGGACATTCGCTGCGAGCGGAACAGCCAGCTAGCGAAAGAAAGTCCCCGGGCGAGGGCACCGTTCAGCGGAGAAAGGCCGCGTTTCACGCGTTCAAGCCACAGAAGGTTGCGATAATTGCTGTAACCTGCAAAGGCCTCATCCCCACCCTCTCCTGAGAGGAGCACCTTGACGTAGTTCCTGGCCAGCTTTGAGACGTAGTACATAGCAATGGCAGGCGGTTCGCAGACGGGCTCTTCCATGTGCCAGACATATCGTGGCATAAAGTCCGCAAAATCCGCCGCGGTAATTGTCATGTCATGGTGCTGCGTACCAAATGTCTCTGCCGCTAACTTGGCATAGGGTCGCTCGTCGGCAACGCCCGGGTCAGAAAAGCCAACGGTATAGCTGCTCACCTCCTTGTCCGTCCTTTCCACAGCGAAGCTGAGGACTGCCGTAGAGTCCACTCCGCCACTCAAAAGGACGCCGACAGGAACATCTGCAATCATGTGCAGCTCGACGGTTTCGGCCAGCAAATCCACTAACTGCCTCTCGGCTTCCTTCCGGCTCGGGCTTTCCCCAGGCTTCGAGAAGCTCAGGTCCCAGTATTGGTGTATTTCCGTCTTCGCATTCTTAAATAGGAGATAGTGGCCCGGGGCTAGCTTGGAGATCCCCTTGAACAACGTCTCCTCTCCCGGCACGTAGAAAAAAGTCAAGAACCTGTCAATGATCTCGGGCGCGATCCGTCGGTCGACGGCGGGGTCCGCCAGGATGGCCTTGATCTCGGAAGCGAAGAGCAGCGAACGGTCGGTCAACCAATAGTAAAGAGGCTTGATGCCGACTCTGTCCCTTGCCAGGAAAAGCGTTTTGACTTTTTCATCCCAGATGGCGAAGGCAAACATGCCACGCAGTTTCTGCAAGCATTCGGGCCCAAGCTCCTCATACAGATGGACGATCACCTCAGTATCGGTTTGAGTCTTGAAGGTGTGACCCTTGCTCAGGAGAAATGTGCGCAGTTCCTGGAAATTGTAGATTTCCCCGTTGAACACAATCCAGACGGTACCATCCTCGTTCGACAGGGGCTGATGTCCAGTGCTCAGGTCAATGATTGAAAGCCTGCGGTGACCCAAACCCACCTGACCCGCAATATAGACCCCTTGGTCGTCGGGACCCCTATGACGAATGGTATCCAGCATCGCCTGAATCAGAGCGGGGTCGACGCTGGTGTTCTGATCGAGATTGAGCTTTCCACAGATTCCACACATATACTTTCCACCAAAGGCCAGGAGGCCCGAAGTTCACCTCCAAATGGTCTTTAGCCCGAAGAGGCGCCTCAGTTGCTGTGCCCGCACGTAACGAATCAGCCGTTCGTCGTTCACCCGCGGCATGTGGGTAAAATAACCTTTCAGAAACCCAAAAAGAATCGCCAGTGAGCCGATAATGTAGGGCTTTCGAACCAGCCTGTACAGGCAACGAGCTAGAACAAAGAGAGGATGGTATCCACAGGTAAAGCAAACCGAACCGTACTTCACCCGATCGCGCAAGAGTCCGTCTGCGGCTCCCGTGAGGCGATGATGGATTAGGCGGAGATCCTCGAAGCTGGAGGTCTTCCAGCCCAACATGTTCGCTTTTACTTCATCGACCGTGTCCCATCCGGGCGCAGGCCATAACCCACCTATCGCCTCCCAGCAAGCCCTTCTGTAAATCTTGGTTGCCCCTCGGACATGGAACCTCGGATTCGCCTCGAGTTTTAATTTTCCACCCACATGGTGGTAGATTTCTCCGCCCCCGATCCCTAAATGAGGCCGCTCGCTGAAATGCTCAAAGCACCTTTGAAAGTAATCCGGGGAAAGACCAAGGTCCCCATCGAGTTTCACGATAAAATCCCAGTTACCAAACTGGAGGGTGTTGTATCCCTCAAAGAACGCATCCACGACCCCGCCACCGGCCTGCCGGAATCCCCGGTTCGACCGGTGTACGGCGCGGATGAATGGGAACCGAGCCGCGTAGTGATCGATAATTTCGCCCGTTCGGTCGGTCGAGCCGTCGTCGACGATCACCCATTCCGCTGGCCGCAGGGTCTGGCCAATAACGGATTCGATAGTCGCTTCGATATGCTGCTCTTCGTCGCGCACCGGCGTAATGATTACGTATCGTGTCATCTTGTTATCGCCGCCGCATGCGACTGCGAAATGCGGAGGTAGTCGCGCAGGCCATCCTGCCACGCCCTAAAGGTGTTTAACCCAAGGAGCTTTAAGCCGCGATTTTCCAGTACTGAGTACTTCGGCCTGGGGACCTTGGCAGGAAACTCATTCGGGCCCGCAACCTTTAGACTAACTTGGGTGTTTGTCAGTGCGAAGATCTCTCGGGCAAACTCGAACCAGGAACAACCGCCCTCGGCGGTGGCGTGGTATAAGCCATAAGCCTCGCAGCGGCTCAGCACAACCATTTGTCGCGCCAATTCTGGGGTGGCTGTCGGAGTCACAAACTCACTGTCCACCACGCGCACTTCGCCCCGCTCCTTCGCCAGTTTGAGCATCAGTTGGATAAAGTTCAGTCCCCCTTTTGCACGGCACGGACTGTTCCCATAAATCGCCGAAGTGCGTAGCACGAAATGCTTGCCTGCTGTGCAGCGGACAAAGTATTCCCCGGCTAACTTCGTGTTCCCGTACACACTCAAGGGCCTGGGCGGATCCCCCTCGTCGTAGGGGCTGCGCTTGCTGCCGTCAAACACGTAGTCCGTGCTGACATGCATAAGCACCGACCCGATATCCCGCGCACCCAGGGCAAGGTTTCTCGCACCCAACGCATTGACGGCGAAGGCCTTGTCAGGTTCCGATTCACAGTTCTCCACATGGTGCATTGCCGCGGTGTTGACCACGATGTGGGGTTGCAACTCACGTAGTTTATTCGAAACCGACTCCCGATTTGCGATTTCGACGTCCGCGTGGGTCAGAGCAAACACCTCGTCCCCGTTATCCGCGAAGGCGCGGACGACGTCGGTTCCCAGTTGGCCATTGCCGCCCAGCACCGCGACTTTCATCGTGCCAGCACCTTCCCCATGGCGTACGTTTCGATTCCATTTTCCAGCCGCTTGAAGGACTCGATATTGGAGTACAGTGGATTATCCCAGTCTCGACACTTTTCCATGTTGTCGATTAGGTGCCCCACGATGGATTTCACATCACCAGCAGGATGGAAACTGAGCACATTCTTAGCCTTTTCGATACTAACCTTGTAATTGCGGAAATCCTGGATATGTTTGATGCAGAGGTTTACGCGGGCCCCCAGGCGCTCCTCGATCGTGGCTTTCACCAAGTCGCCGACTTCTCCGACGGTGTAATTGCCTGATGCAATGTTAAAGATGCCGGAGATTCTCTGGTTCGCTTCAATGGCACGGATGTACGCCGTTGCGGCATCGTCAATACTGAGAATGGGCCGCCAGATGGAAGGATTGCTGACGGTGATCGTGTGATCCTTCATGGCGCACTTGAACATCGTGTTAATGATGAGGTCGAAGCGCATCCGGGGGCTGTATCCCGAGATCGTACCTTTGCGTAATGAGATGACCGAAAAATCGCCGGCGGCTAACTGCATCGCCGCCTGCTCTCCTTGAAGCTTGGAGATTCCGTATGGGAAAGTGGAGGAAACGGGGCGAGTCTCATCGTAGAGTTCGTCCTCCGTATAGCCGTAAACAGAGCAGGAGGAAGCGTATATATACCTTTTCACTTTGGCCTTCTTGGCCGTGTAGGCCAAATAGGCCGGAGCAGCAGCATTGAAGATGAAATTCTTGCTCGGCGAAAACTCCGCCATGGGGTCGTTGGAAAGACCCGCTAGGAAAATCACTTGATCATAGGGCTCCAAGTCTTCCACCGAGAGCTGGAAGATGTCCTTGTGGAGTATCGCAACATCTCGAGGCAGGTGGTTGCCAAACCAAAACAAGTCCACCACATCCACTTTGTAGCCCCGGTCGAGCAGTTTCGGTATCAGCACCGAACCAAAGTACCCTGCGCCGCCAGCGATAAGCAGTTTCATGATTCCCCCTTGCACTGTGACCCGAGACCTGAATAGCCGGGTTTTGTCCAAATACTCCGCGGTGGCGTCATTTGGAGCCAAAGCCGAGGAAGGAGCTCGCCCTTTGTTGATGGCGGGAAGAGCAGAGATCTTGCGGAGTTCATCCTGGATGCCCCAGCCCGAGGGCTCAGGATGACGTGTCCATGAGGTTTTTCAACAAGCTGTCCCAGCCTAGAAATGAAAGTGGTCGGATTCCGGCCTGGCGAGCCACTGTTCCAATGTTTGGGCTTTCTGGTCTTTAGCGGAAAGGGAAGGCTCCCTGACCGGCCACTCGACGCCGATTTGTGGATCGTCCCAGCGAATCCCAGACTCAGCCTTACTGTTGTACAGGCCCGTACATTTGTATTGGATCTCAGCGGCTTCCGAGAGAACACAGAAGCCGCGTGCAAAACCTGCGGGAGCCCACACCTCGCGCCTGTTCTCAGCCGAGGCTTCGATGCCAAACCACTTCCCCAGGGTGGGCGAATCCTTTCTTATATCCACGGCAACCAGATAGGCGCTTCCCAGTGGAACGCGCATCAACTTGCCCATAGGAGGGTCCCACTGGAAATGCAGACCACGGACAACCCCCTTGACGGAACGCGAATGGTTGTCCTGGACAAAGTGCGAAGGCAAGCCTAGTGCTTTGAATTGGTCCTCTCGAAACGTCTCCATGAAGAATCCCCGGTTGTCCTGGAAAATATCAGGCACGAGAACAACAACGTCTCCTAAGTGCCTCGACTCCACCCTAATCTCCATATGAACCTCAGAACTGGAATAATCGTTGGACTCCATCGTGGAACACGGAGTGGCACTTGCGAACCTGTTTCTGCCTCCTTCCCCTTTTCCACAAGCTGCACCCCTGTGTTCCAGATACCGCTCTTTCGGCCTGGAAATTCAACTCCTCAAGATGGTGCGATGACTGCTCCGGCTAAGGCCGATAGCCTCCCCGAAACCTCCCGGCTAATCGCGTCGAGAATTCGTGCGGCGCTCCTGCCGTCCCATTTCTCCGGCAGGCGGGGATTCAGTTTCCTTTGCATCTGACGATGGACGGCATCCCGGATGTCATCTTTCCGGGTGCCTGCAATGGCATTGGTCCCGCTGGTTACCGTGATGGGCCTCTCCGTATTCTCCCGCACTGTGACGCAGGCGATTCCGAGACAGGTGGTTTCTTCCTGGATGCCGCCCGAGTCCGTCACGACGAGAGACGCGTGTTTCATCAAGCACAGGAAGTCAAGATAACCGAGCGGATCAATCAAGGTGATCCGGCTGGAGGTACGCCCGGGAGTCTGTACGCGCAAATCATGCCGGTCGCCATTCTGGTTGAAGTTGTGTTCAAGACCATGTTCCTTTATCCGCTTCCGAGTCCTCGGGTGCACCGGAAAGATTACGGGACAATTCGCGACCAACTCCTGCAATCCTTCCAGGACGTTCGAAAAGGCAAGACGACTATCCACGTTCGAAGGGCGGTGAAGGGTAAGCAGAGCATAGGGCTTAATCGCGCGCGAATCCTCGCGAAGGCCTAGATCATCAAGGATGCTGGAAGCCTCCGCCTTATCCTTGTACGTCAGCAGCGAATCGATCATGGTGTTTCCGACGAAGTGAATCTTTTCGGCGGGAACACCCTCGTTCGCAAGGTTGCGAAGGCCGCTTTCTTCGGTGACAAATAGCAGGTCTGACACGTGATCCGTGACGATGCGGTTGATCTCTTCGGGCATGGTGCGATCAAACGACCGCAGTCCGGCTTCCACATGGGCAATGAGAGGCCGGGTTCCCGACTCATCAAAAGTTATCTTCGCTGCCACGAGCGAGCAACCCATGGTTGAGTTCACGTCTCCCACCACGATTAATACATCAGGCCTCTCGCGAAGCAGGACGACCTCGAAGCGCTTCATGATCTCTGCGGTCTGGGCCGCATGCGATCCAGAACCTATACCGAGGTGAATATCCGGAGCAGGAAGACCTAAGTCTGTGAAGAATGATCCGGACATCGCCTCGTCGTAGTGCTGGCCGGTGTGAACCAGGACATGCTGAATAGGCGGGCATTGCAGGCCCGCCTCGGCCCCCGCGCGGTTCTGCGAGATTCGGCTATTGTAGTCGCGAATCGCTGCAATAATCGGAGCCGCTTTCATGAAGTTCGGGCGGGCTCCAACCACGCTCATGATTTTCATTCTGTTTTCTTCGGTCCCCTGAAATATAGCGTGCGCCTTCTTTGTCGAAACAAATTTGCGGTACCTGTTGCTATCGACCTTGAGGGCACGGGGAAAGTGCTGAAACCGCTGTCTGGGGAGAAAAATGCGGCGATTGCCCTGCCCTCTGCCGATTCGGGAGGCCGGGCGGGCTTTCCAATCTTTAGCCAGGATGCCTTCTCCTAATGACTGTCCGAATACTCCAGCCCACGCCAATGCAAGATAGCATCAACACGAACGCCCACTCAAGCACATGTGAGGGTCTTGGTTCGCCGTCGTAGTAAAAATGAATGAGCGCACGCCCAGCAGCGTTCTTGTATAGGGTATCGTCTCGGAAATCCGAAACCATTCGGAGAAGATTAACGCGAATCGATTTCTTTTCGATACCGACAGGGGGCGAAGACAAATGGTTTTCGTATTGAATCGCGACGCTACGAGCTTGGCCCGCGGCGATCGGTAGGTTGAAGTCCAGATAACCGTCGTGCAGTTGGAACGGGCAGGTCTGGCCGTCTACAACGACTGACGCTATAGCCGGGTGATCGAATTCCGTCTTCCTGACATAAAAGACCGAATCCCGACCCGAGATGTTTTCCAGGTTGATGCTCTTTGAAAAAGCTAATACATCGTAATTGGTATCGTCTCGCAGCTTCAACAAATAGAAGTGTCTTACTATATCGCCCAAACCTCGCCAGCGAGTATCTGGCTCAAGTCTGTTCACTTGGTCTGCAACGTCATCGAAGGCGCCCATGCCGCTCTCAAAAAACTGATGATGGCAATAAAGGAACAAAGGATTGTCAAGGAATTCGTTGATGGCTATATAATAATTCGGAGTCGGCGCTCCCACCGGATAACGGATGATGCTTGGAAAACCACCAAACGAAAGAGTGACGGACCGCATGGCGAATAAGAGGCCCGGGGGCCTTACGGAGTCCATCGGAACATTCGTGGAGTTGATCGTTGCGAGATAATTGTAAGTTTTGAGTGCCTCGAGTGTCTTTTCTGGCCCGATGCTGTGGGGAAAAACCATCACTTTATCGTACGGAATTCCAGTCAGCGCTTGAAATCTGTCCATTCTGGCCAGACATTGTCTAAGGGCGGCGACTTGAACATCCAGAGGCTTGCTTCCATAGTCCTCAAACTCTTTATGATCGTGGTTATTCCCGTGAATGCAAATTGAGAATCTCTCCGGGTGGTTCCGGATAAGCGAAACAACCTCCGGATCACTGCGATCATAATTCCACGGAATGAAAGCAATAGTAGAGTGAAAGTTGTGCTTTTCCATCTCCACGAGTAGACCTTTGTAGTCGAGGAACCCATAAGGCTCCTGCAACGAGGGGTCGTCGATGGTAAGGTTCGCATAATGATGAAGTGCGTGCCAACCCTGTTCGCCGGCGGAATACTTGATAAACATCATCGCGGGAGCGATTCCCGCGAACGCGCTTACTACACTCGTCCCGTTCGCTTCGGCCACACTTTCGCTTGCGGGAGGCATCGTGCAATCCAGGAACACCCTCTGTTGGTTGAGGGTGGCCTCAATGAATACCGGAACAGCTTGGTGGTCGTCCTGTACCTTGGTGATCTCCAGAGCCTCGTTGTGTTCGGCCAGAGCAAAGTAGAAAGTATCCTCGCTCGGGAATGGAATCTCGAGGCCTGTTAATTGCCCAGTAAGGCCCGCGACGCGGCCGATGGCATACCGGAGGCCAAGCGGACTTACCAAACGTGTGCAGCCAACCGTGACGCCGCCCGACCAGGTTTTCAAGAGAGATGGGTCCGTCTCTGGTGTCACTCCCAGAATGAGCAACGGTACACTCCCTCCGGGTCTCCTTGGCAGGGCTCGCAGGAGTACCTTTTCATTTACGTGTGCGAGGGCATTTGCCGCAATTGCTACTGCCAGCGTCTCGTTTCGCTCGACCACCCTGCTAAGTGCAAGGTCATCGTTATGGGTGCCGCTCGCCGTAACAACGTTGAGATTCAATCCATAAAAGTGGGTAGCTACTTCCAATTCTTGTTGCTGCGTGGACGAGCCTCCGGCGGAACGTACGAAAACCACCTCAGCGGAAAGACACCACAGGGATGACATTAGCATCGCGAAAAGGATGGCGCACGAAACTAGGAGAGAGCGAGTCGCCGTCCCCCCAGATCGAGTTGATCCCACCCCTTTCAAACGTTCGTCGTGAACGCGTAGCTCCGCAGGAACCCCTCCCCGTCCGTTGTTAGAGAACAGTCGGAAGTCGAAATTAAGTAACGTCCTCAACAAAACCCCTCTCTGATCAACGTGCGAAGCTACCTTAAGCAGCGGGAACGACGGCAGCCGGAGGCAGGACCGGCGCCAACCGATTCATGCGCCTCCTCTGGCACTGCGTCACTGAACTGCTTGCGAATCGACCAGGTGAAGGAAAAGAGATTGGTTCGGATTTCCGCAACCGGAATCAAGGTGCCAAGACCCCCTCCGCTGCCGGAGGGATGTCCTTTCCTTGTCCGAAGAACTCGCCCTTTCGCGATGTCACGAAGCAGGGTTAGACTGCAACGCGGTCTTATAGGCCTGAAGGAGCGCCGCCTTCTCAACTCCCCAGTTCAAGCGCTCTTCAATCCGTCTGCGCCCGGACTTGCCCAACTGCTGGCGAAGTTCCCGGGAATCGAGCAATCGGGTGATTTGCTGGGCGAAATCCATGGGATCGTTGGGCAACGCGTACAGGGCTGCGGGGCCCGCGATACGGCGTCCCTCCTTCAAATCGAAAAGCACCACTGGCAACCCGAAAGCCATGTATTCAAGAATCTTGACCATGGTCGAGTTGTCGTTGAACGGGTTTTTCGGGTCGGGCGCTACCCCTACGTCTGCATTGGAGAGATAGGTGGCCACTTCCTCGTGGGGAACCTGACCCGTAAGAGTCACATAAGGGTCCAGGTTCTTTCTGGCAACCATTACTCGCAACTCGGGAAGCGCAGTTCCTCCTCCGACGAGCACGAAGTGTGTGTCTTGCCGATTCTCGTTCTTCACAATATGCTCGACAGATTCGAGTAGAAGGGGTAGGCCGTCCTGCTTTCCCATGAAACCTACGTACGCCACTAGAAACGACTTCTGAAGCTTGATCTCAGGCTGAATCGGTCCCCGGCGGAGTTTCGTGAGGTCGGGGCAGTTTCGAACGACGAATACTTGGTCGGGACGCTTTCCACCCCGCGTGACTGCAACATCCCGGAAGGACTCGTTGGTGGCGATGGAGACTTTCGCGACTCTGAATGAGCACCTCTCGGCAAATCTGGTAAGCGCACGAAACAGGCCATGCCCCTCGCCGAACTTGACCTCAAAAAGCTCGGGGCCCAAATCGTGATGGTCGAAGATAAACCGGACGCCGAAAAGCTTGAAGAACAATCCAATCAGGAAAATGGTGTCTGGAGGGTTGCAACCTTGCAGAATCCGGAACCTCGTTCGGGCGAAGACCTTCAAGGCGAGAGAAAACTCGGCAACCAGAGCCAAAGCATATTCCAGCAAATACCCAATTGCACTGGAACCTTCCCACATGCGATGGCGATAGATGTGGATTCCCTCGAGAATCTCGTAACTCGCGGTGTAAGAGTCTTTCCCTTTGGGGCAGATGACGGAGACCAGGTATCCCGCGTCACGGAGGGCCCCTGCCTCGCGCCATACACGCCTATCAACAGGCACCGGCAGGTTTTCGACAACGATACAAACTGCCGTCGGTCCACTCCTCGTCGTGCCTTGCAACTCAGTTTTCTGGGTTGAGGGAGTCATCTACCGCACGTCATGAGATTACGATGCCAGCACCCAGCCTCCACTGTTCGTCGCCGGTGAGCCCGATCTGTCAAGAGCTCAAACAAAGGTAGCTGTTGTCCTCACCTCGTGTTCGACACCACTCCTTGCTGCGCAGCACTCCTCTCGACACTCGTTTCTCAGCCCTCGGCTCGCAGTCTGGAGAATCATGGTTTGACCGGGACCCAAGGTATGAAGAACGTCTATTGTGGCGTGACGCCAGTGAAAACAGCTGCCAAAATCAATTCCAGGGGAACAGATGGACCTCACCCCCCAGATTATACGTGAACAAATCGGGGTTCCCTACCCGCCCTGGGAAGCCAGGCTCACCATGCGAGCCGCGTCAGGAGCCCCCGAGATGCTCTCCGCGTCAGCGAAGTCCAGTACCTGCTCAGCAATTCGATCCTGCTGCGCAGCGGAGAGACCTGCGAACATGGGCAGCGAGAGGATGTGTGAAGCAGCCTCTTCGGAGACTGGGAAATCACCCTGTCGGTAGCCAAGGTTCTCATACGCTTTTTGCAGGTGGAGGGGAATGGGATAATGAATTCCCGTCCCGATCCCAGCCCCACCCAGGTGTTTCTGAAGTTGTTCCCGGTTCTGAACCTGGACGACATAAAGGTGGAAAACCGCTTTAGACCAGGAAGGCTCGAAGGGAAGCTTTATCCTCTCCGCGGCCGCGCCTAAAAGCCCCTGATATCGACGGGCGCATTCCCGTCGCTTTTCATTCCACGCCGTGAGATATCTGAGCTTGATTCGCAAGATGCCGGCTTGAATCGAATCTAACCTGCCGTTATATCCTTCCATGTCGTGATAATACTTTTGGGCCTGCCCGTGGTCCCGCAACATTCGAACCTTCTGGGCAAGCTCCGCATCGTTGGTGGTAACGGCTCCGGCTTCCCCGCAAGCTCCCAAGTTTTTCCCGGGGTAAAAGCTGAAAGCCGCCGCCCTTCCCATCGAACCCGCTTGCCTACACCGGTTGTCCCTGCGCGAAAAGTATTCCGCCCCATGCGCCTGACAGGCATCTTCAATGACGAGCAAGTTGTACCTCTCAGCCAGTTCAAGAATGGGATCCATGTCTGCCATCTGCCCATAGAGATGCACGGGGACAACGGCTTTCACTCCCCTCCCCGTCTGTTTGTCCACAACCTTGCCGTTGCTATCGTTTCGAGAGCACTCGTCCGCAAGGTAAGCGGCAAGCCTCTTCGCGTCCATGTTGTAGGTGCGTTCGTCGACATCCACGAATCGCGGCAGGGCGCCACATTGAGAGATAGCTTCGGCTGTAGCGATAAAGGTATTCGGCACAGTAATGACGGCATCGTCGGGGCCAACTCCGCCCGCCATCAATGCAAACCGCAGGGCGTCCGTGCCGCTGCCCACGCCGATACAGTGCTGAGTATCGCAGTACCTGGCGAAAGTTCGTTCGAAATCCTCAACCACGGGACCGCCAATAAAGCCAGCCGTCTCCAGAGCATGCTCGAATACAGCCCTCAACTCGTCTTTTAGCTCCCTATGTGGCGTGACGAGGTCGAGAAAAGGAATTCGATTACTGTCCACGATTTGCCTCCTCGGTCATCTGCTGGCCTAGTTTCCGCAACAATCGGGCGGGATTCCCCGCCACAATCGCGTTCGCGGGAACATCTCTCGTAACCACACTCCCTGCCCCCACGATGGCATTTTCCCCAACCGTCACTTTTGAAAGGATCGTGCACCCCGAGCCAATCGAAGCGCCTCTCTTGACCAGGGTAGGCTCCACTTTCCAGTCCTTCCCCGTCTGCAGCGCTCCTCCGGGAGTGGTCGCCCGCGGATAGGCGTCGTTGATAAATGTCACATTGTGCCCTATGAATACGTAATCTTCTATTGTTACGCCCTCACAGATGAATGTGTGGCTGGAGATCTTGCATCTTTGCCCAATCTTGGCGTTCTTCTGCACTTCGACAAAGGCGCCAACCTTCGTCTCGTCGCCAATTTCACAT
>Ga0187874_10000791_pt1 | contig 34971 bp, 30 predicted proteins | sample June2016WEW_16_1_3_FD_132993 | JGI IMG/M metagenome (GOLD analysis project Ga0187874, IMG submission 132993) | Peatland microbial communities from SPRUCE experiment site at the Marcell Experimental Forest, Minnesota, USA - June2016WEW_16_150 | ecosystem: Environmental > Terrestrial > Soil >... | reverse complement strand
GCTAAAGCCCAACTTTCCGAGCAACCCTACGGCACGACTAAAGCCGTGCCCTGATACAAAGCCGAAGACCAAACCTCGCGTACCCCTACGCTCAGATTCCTGCGAATTTCGCCGGATCGGGAGTCTCCGCCACTTTTATGTCGCACACCCTCCAACGGCCACGGAATGTTATACGTACAAAACTTCTGGTATTATACGTATATGGCAAAGCTCACCTTGAGTGTGGACCACCGCGTGGTTTCGCGGGCGAAGCAATACGCGAAACTGCGGGGCGTCTCGGTATCGGAGATGGTTGAAGCCTACCTCTCCGCGGTTGCTACGCCGCCTTCTTCCACCACAGGCGCCGCCCCGATTCTGCGCTCGGTCCGGGGAGTTCTCAAGCATGCGGACATCAACGGGTACCGGAAGCATCTGGCGGCGAAATATCGATGAAAAGAATCCTCTTCGATACCAATGTCGTCCTGGACGTTCTGCTCGACCGGCAACCCTATGTGGAGGCAAGCGCGGCGGCCTGGGCGTCCGTCGAGACAGGCAGATCCGAAGGGATGCTGGCCGCTCACGCGGTGACGAAAATCCATTACCTGGTCCGAAAAGAGATGGGTAATAACAAAGCCAGGCGGATCGTCTCGGCGATCCTGAGAGTCTTTGGAGTAGCCGCCGTCAATGGCGCAGTCGTTCAAGAGGCGCTGCAATTGCCTTTTTCCGACTTTGAGGATGCGGTGACCGCGGCCGCAGCGCGATTGGCGGCGTGTGAGTGCATCGTCACGCGGGACCCTAAAGGGTTTCGTGGATCGCCGGTCCGCGCTCTTACGCCAGAAGCAGTAACACCGCTTTTGGACAAGTATCTGGAGAGGTAGTTGGAAACCACGTTTTCCGGGGAGCCAATTTACAGGCGCCCAGGAACGCTACTATCAAACTCAATTGAGGGCGTCACGGAGCCGGCTCGGGTTTTACATCGAGCAGGCGGGGCACTGTATGCCCCCCCGTGGGATTTGAAGCGCAGTTCTGCCCGTTTTGCGGGGCAGCCTGAAGAGTTCGTCTTACACCGGCTTTCGCCGGAGACCCGCCAGGAGAGAGAATAGGGTTTCGGAACGGCAGGTCTGATATGAAGGTGATCGCTTTCAACGGCAGTGCGAGAAAAGGCGGCAATACCGCGATCCTGCTCCGCTACGTGCTCGGCGAAGTGGAAAAGGAAGGCATCGAAACCGAACTGGTGGAACTGAGTGGATCGAAGATCCATGGGTGCCTGGCGTGCCGCGAGTGCTCGGCCCGGAAAGACGGGCGGTGCGCGCAGAGCGACGATGTGGGGAACGCCTATATCGAAAAAATGGCGGCGGCGGACGGTATTCTCCTCGGTTCGCCGACCTACGTGGCCGACGTCTCGCCGGAGATCAAGGCGCTGATCGACCGCGCCTGCATGGTGGGAGGCGCCAATGGCGGCATGTTCCGCCGTAAGGTGGGGGCGGGAGTGGTCGCGGTGCGAAGAGCCGGGGCGATGCACGCTTTCGATGCCCTGAACCACTTTTTCCTGATCAGCGAGATGATCATTCCGGGCTCATCCTACTGGAACATCGGGATCGGGCGGGAACCCGGCGAGGTGGAAAAAGACGAGGAAGGCATCCGCACCATGAAAGTCCTGGGACGGAACATGGCGTGGCTGCTGAAGAAGTTAGGCTCATAAACTAAGGATAGGGGCGCTCCATGGAAGACCTGATTCCGCTCGGCAAGACGGATATCCGCATCTCGCCCGCCGGTTTGGGGACATGGCAATGGGGCGACCGCGCGATGTGGAGCTATGGCGCCACCCACACCGATCGCGACATTCACGAAGCATTCCGGAGGAGCATCGAGGGAGGGATCAACTTTTTCGACACCGCCGAGGTCTACGGCAAGGGGCGCTCGGAAGTTCTGCTGGGCGAGTGCCTGAGAGAGATGGCGCCGGCCGGGGCCGGCGTGCCGGTGGTGGTGGCAACCAAGTTTGCACCCTGGCCGTTGCGGCTGCGCCGGGGCACCCTGGTAACTGCGTTGCGCGCCAGCCTCGCGCGATTGGGGCTCCGCCGGGTGGATCTTTACCAGATTCATTTTCCGTTCTCAATGGTCCCGGTTGCGGTATGGGCCAATGCGCTGGCGGACGCCATGGAAGCTGGGCTGACGCGCTCGGTGGGGGTATCGAATTACAGCGCGGCGCAGATGCGGCGGGCCCACGAAGTTCTCTCCCGGCGCGGGATTCCGCTGGCATCGAACCAGGTGGAATATCATTTGCTGAACCGCCGGGTGGAGCGCAATGGCGTGCTGCAGTCCTGCCGGGAACTGGGGGTCGCGCTGATCGCATACAGCCCTCTTGCCAAGGGTCTGCTGACCGGCAAGTACACGCCGGAGAACCGCCCGCCGGGCATGCGCAAATACACCGTTCGCAGCGGAAGGCTCAGTTCCATCCAGCCCCTCCTCGGCCTGATGCGCGAGGTGGGACAGGCTCACGAAGGCAAGTCTCCGGCCCAGGTGGCGGCGAACTGGCTCATGTGCAAAGGCGCGGTGCCAATACCCGGGGCAAAGAATGCCCACCAGGCGCGGGAAAACGCTGCCGCAACCGGCTGGCGGCTCCACGCGGCTGAAATCGCCGCGCTCGACGAGATGAGCCACCGTTAGCGCGGACACCCTCATACGCCACGCGGGTTGATAGATTGCTGTTGAGGAGAACGGATATGAACATCTCACGCAGAAAACTGATGCAAACCGCCGGCATGGCGGCTCTGGCATCTCCGGCGAGTGCCGCGGGCGTCATGCCCGCGCCCCGCCTGGAAGGAAGCGACACGCCCAAGATCGCTCTCTCCGTCGGCGACGGCGGCGCCCTGGGCGCCGCGACCACTCAGCCCGTGGACTCCGCGCGCCGCATCAAGCAACTCGGCGTGGATTGGGTGCTCTCGGGCGGCGGCCAGATCCCGTGGGACGAAACCCGCCTCAAAGGCCAGGTCGACCGCCTCAAAGCCAGCGGCCTCACGCTCGGCAACCTCATGATTCAGGGCTTTGACAACGCCATCTATGGCCGGCCCGGACGCGATGAGGAAATCGAAAAAGTCATCGCCTCGATCAGGGCGGCCGGCAAAGCCGGACTTCCGGTCATCGAATACAACTGGTACGCCCACCGCGCCACCGAGGGTTATTTCGAAGAGACCGACGATGTCCGCACCGGCGTGGGCTGGACCGACTTCGATTACCAACTCGCGCGCGCGCCCGGCCGGCAATACATGGGCGGCGTCCGCGCCGAAGAAGCTTCCATCAAGTTCAAAGACCTGCCGCCCCTGCCCGATGAAGGCGCCCACACGCTCGAAGAAATGTGGGCCACGATCACTTACTTTCTGAAGAGAGTGATTCCCGAAGCGGAAAAGGCCGGGGTCCGCCTGGCGCTGCACCCTAACGATCCACCCGCGCCCATCAGCCGCGGATCGCAGCAGATCATGGGAAGCGTGGAAGGCTGGAAGCACCTCATCGAAATCGTCAAGAGCCCGGCCAACGGCATCACCTTCGATTGCGGCGTAACCCGCGAAATGGGCCAGAACCCGGTCGACGTATGCGCCTACTTCGCCGCGCGCGACCGCATCAACCACGTCCACTTCCGCAATGTCAGGGTGAAGAAGCCGTACGAACGATACACCGAGGTATTCATCGACGAAGGCGAGAACAACATGTTCCTGGTGATGAAGGAGCTGGTGAAGCACAAGTACACGCGAGAGATCTACCCCGAACATCCCCGCGCGCTCGACTACGATCGCGACCGCGGCCGTATGGGCGGTTATCCCGGCGGCGGCGGATACGCGTCCTTCGCGTTCCAGGTCGGGTATACGCGCGCTATGATGCAGGCGGCGCTCATGTCTGTTTAAAGGAGGCTTGGCCATGAGACTGAACTCGACGAACCAAGAAGGGAGGCGCTCTTTCCTGAAAGGAGCGGCCGCGCTGGGAGCCGGCTTGTGGGCCGGAGAGAATCTCGAGGCGTATCCCCAAAACACCAACACCAGCTCCAGACCCTCCGACCTGAGGATTACGGACCTGCGCGTGGCCACCGTGGCGCGCGCTCCCATGACCTGCCCCATCATTCGCATCGACACCAATCAAGGCATCTACGGCCTGGGCGAGGTGCGCGATGGCGCCAGCAAGACTTACGCGCTGATGCTCAAGAGCCGCATCCTGGACGAGAACCCGTGCAACATCGACAAGGTTTTCCGCAAGATCAAGCAGTTCGGTTCCCACTCGCGCCAGGCCGGCGGCGTCTGCGCGGTTGAAATGGCGCTCTGGGACCTTGCCGGCAAAGCTTACAACGTCCCGGTCTGCCAAATGCTGGGCGGCCGGTTCCGCGACAAGATCCGGATCTACGCCGACACCACCGAATCGCGCAACCCCAAGGTCTTCGGCCAGCGGCTCAAGGCGCGTCACGACCAGGGCTTCACCTGGCTCAAGATGGACCTGGGCGTCGAGATGGTCGCCGACACTCCCGGCGCCGTCACCCGTCCCGCCGGCGCCAGCTTTGCTTACAACGACCCCGCGCAGGGCATGTTCACCGGCATCGAAATCACCGAGAAGGGCATCGCCATGATGGCCGACTACGTGGCGCAGGTCCGCGAGGTGGCCGGCATGGATGTCCCGCTCGCCGCCGATCACTTCGGCCACATCGGAGTCAATAGCGCGATCCGCCTCGGCAAAGCGCTCGCCAAATACAACCTGGCGTGGCTGGAAGACATGATCCCATGGCAGAACACCGAGCTCCTGAAGAAAATCAGCGATGCCGTGGACATCCCCATCCTCACGGGTGAAGATATCTACCTCAAAGAGCCCTTCATGGAGTTGTGCCGGACGCACGCCGTCGACATGATCCAGCCGGATCTGGCCACCGCCGGCGGAATTCTGGAGACCAAGAAAATCGGCGATGGCGCCCAGGAACTCGGCGTGCCCATGGTGCTGCATTTCGCTGGAACGCCGGTGGCCTGCATGGCGAGCGTGCACTGCGCCGCCGCCACCGACAATTTCCTGGTGATGGAAAACCATTCCATCGACGTGCCGTGGTGGGGCGACCTGGTGGAAGGCATCGGCAAGCCCATCGTCAACCAAGGCTTCATCACCGTCCCCGACAAGCCCGGCTTGGGAGTCGCGCTCAACGACGAGGTGGTCAAGCAGCACCTCGACGAACCCGGTTTCTTCGAGCCCACTCCGCAGTGGAACGTGGACCACTCGTCCGACCGCCAGTGGAGTTAGAAACTTCAATCTCGCAGAGAGGAGTCATCAACATGCTTCGCAGAACGAATCTGTCAGTGGCGATATGCTTCAGCGACATGCTAAAGCATGTCGCCACAGTGAGCGCATGCGCGGCGGCCCTATTGGCGCCCGCGCCGGCGCGCGCACAGGTGTTTGCGCTGACCAGGGACCAGTTGATCTCGCTCACCAAGGCAAACCCCTTTGAACGCTTCGCCGATGGCCGCCCGAAAGTGCCCGATGCCATGATCGAACGCGCCCGCGGCCTGTCATCGGAAGAAGTCTTCGGCGCGCTCGGCGGCGGCTTCCGCAATCAGTACGCCGACGGCTTTCAGGTGCTGCATCCCGGCAAAAAGCTCGCCGGCCGCGCCTTCACCGTTCAGTTCATGCCCCAGCGCCAGGATCTCGAAGAGGTGGCCCAGGCCCATGCCCAGGCTGCCGGCCTTGGCCGCCTGAACAACCAGACCGCGATCGACATGCTGCAACCGGGGGACGTGTTGGTGGTCGACCTGTTCGGTAAGAATGAAGACGGCACGATTGTCGGCGACAACCTGTTCTACTACGTCATGACGGCCACTAAGACCGGCGGGATCGTAGTGGATGGGAGCATCCGCGACCTCGAGGGCATTTCGGAAATGGACATGCCCTTGTATTACCGTCACGCGCACCCCAGCTATCTGAGCAACGTCACGCTCACCGGCATCAACATTCCGGTCCGCATCGGTAATGCCACGGTCATGCCCGGAGACCTGGTGGTGGGCGACCCCGAGGGGGTATATTTCATTCCTCCCCAGATGGTGCAGCAGGTTCTCGACAGCGCGGACCGCGTCCACATCCACGACGAGTGGACGCGCCTGAAGTTCGCCGAGGGCAAATACAAGTCCAGCGAGATTTACGGCAGCCCGCGCGACCCCGCGCTGCGCAAGGAATACGAAGACTATCTGAAGAAACGGTTGGACGAGATCAATAAGAAGAAGTAGGCAAGGGCGCCGGCAAGAAGGGGGATCCCGGGAACTGGGCTGTCGCGGATTTCAAGGCTGCGCCGCGTCGGTGTCATAATATAATGAGTCACGGAAGACTCTTCTCTCCCCGAAGCGAGCTCCCCATGAACTGCGAGATCCTGGAGACTCTGTACATCCGCAGCAACGGCGATATCCCGTGCCACGACGACGCCGGCGAAACGATTCTGTTGGGCCGCGTCGAGCCGGATAATCCGGATTGGGACATCCTCACGGTCTTCGACCATCCCTTTTACCAACACATCCGGACCGCCCTGCGAAATGGCGCGGCTCCATGGCCCGAGACGTGTGCGAGCTGCGCTCTGCTGCGGCCGTATAAGCCGTTCACCGACCGCCTAAGCGAGCGGCGGATCCGAACGCTGCAAGTGGAGCCGAGCCTTGCCTGCCATCTCAGCTGCCCCGGCTGCTCCCAATCCGCGCAGATCCGAACCCGTCCGAAGCCGCACCTGATGTCTCTGGCCCTGTTCGACAGGGCGCTGGGAAGCCTTCGCCGGGGCGCGTTTCGCATGAACGAAGTGGAATATTGCGGTCAGGGAGAGCCTCTGCTGCATCCAAGTTTTCCGCGCTTCGTCGAGACGGCGCGAGAGCAGGCGCCGGAGGCTCGCCAGCGTCTCATCACCAGCGGCAATTTCGACTACTGGAAAGCCACCGGCGGCGTTCCGCCAGATGAGATCTTCGTTTCGTGCGATGGCCTTTATCCGGAGAATCATGTGAAATACCGGCTCGGCGGCGACGTCCGTCTTCCGCTTGCTTTCATGCGCGAGGCTCCCCGCCAAGCGCAGGGCTGCCGGCAGACGATACTCTGGAAATACATCCTATTCGAGTTCAACGACAGCGACGACGAGATTCGATCGGCCCAACAGACCGCTCAGGATCTGGAGGTCGATGTCTTGCTGTTCGTCTTCACGCACTCGGCCTACAAATCGCAGCGCTACACGGCCGCCAACGCGTCCGAGTTTCCCCTCTTGTTTCCCAACGTCATGACGAACGCCACACCGGTGCATGATCGGGATTTGATCGAGGCCGTTGCAGAGGGGGAGACGGGGCTGGCCAACAGGCACCATTGGGACGATGGGATGTGCGTTCTGGACCAGGTCGCAGAGGTAGGCGGCGCTATATACGTCCGGGGGTGGGCGCTCGCGCAAAGGCCAATTGAGGCCATTCAGGTGGAATTGCACGGCCACCCGATCGGCCGGGCGCGCCTCAGTCTCTTCAGACCCGACGTGTTTCGGGACCATCCCCAATTCGGAAACCGCAACAGCGGCTTCGATCTGCGTGTTTCCGGCATCTCACCGGAAGGGCTGCAAATCGTCGGGGTCACTCTTTTCCTGGAACCGTTCGGACAGGTGAGGTTCGAACGGCGATTCCGCTTCCCCAATTCGCTCGTGCGGATCGGCGCGGCGCCTACTCTTCCCGACGGAAACGAATCTGGAAACGTCGACAGCGATTTTAGGGTGGTTTGCGGCAACACGCGGGGAGCCCTTGGCTGCCGAAGAGCTGCTGTTTGGCCTCCAGCTTATCCGTTAAAGATATAGCTCCCGATGTGCGGGGTTCCCGGAAACTTGGCCTCTGCACGCCTCTGTTACGGCTGGACTGCGCCCTCCTCGGAAACAACCCCTTTGCCCTTGCCGGCGCAACCCAAGGCCTGTTCAAATGCCAGGTTCTATATCCTCCCGAACTTGGCCACCGCCTCTTTGATCGACTTGTACTTCTCGATGAATGGCAGCATGCTGTGTTCGGTATCGTCAAGAGCCTGGGCCTTCTTGAGGACTTCTTCCGCCTTCGCGCGCGGCACCACCGCCACTCCATCTTCGTCCGCCGTGACAATATCGCCGGCGTTCACCCGCACTCCCGCGCACATCATCGGGATGTTCACACCGGCGAAACGGTAGTGATTGATGGTCGTCGAAGGCGCCACGCCCCGGCTGTACACCGGGAACTGCAGCCTGCGGATCTGCGGGGTGTCGCGCACGCTCCCGTCGATCACCGCGCCCGCCAGCCCGCGGACCTTCATGGCGGTGGCCATCAGCGCCCCGATGCCCGCGTAATCGCCGCCGTTTTCCAGCACCATTACATAGACCGATCCCGGCCTGGCGTTGTCGATCGCGTCCAGCATGCCTTCCGACGCCTTGGAGCCTTCCTGGTGCTCTTCCTTCTTCAGCAGGACCGTCACCGCCGGCCCGGCGAACTTGGTCGTGGAAAGTGCCCGCATTTCATGCGACATATAGGCGCGCTGTTTATACAGTTGCTCCATGGCGTCCGAAACCGAGGCCACCTCCACCAGCCGGAACCCCTCGATCAGCGGATCGGCCACCGGCTGGGCCCGCAACCTTAACATCAGAGAAACTGAAAACAGGATCGCTGCCGCGACCGTTACGAACAAAGTCCGTTTCATAAGACACTCCCTTCTTAAGCTGGGCGCCGGATCATCACAACCAAACCATGGGCCTACCGGGCCGGTATGCGCGCGGCTAGGGTGGTGGCCAGGGCTGCGGCATCTTGGCCGCCGGCGACGGATGCGTACCCGGAGATGTAGCGCCCTTTTCGGTATATGCAGAGGCGGCCGAGGTATTGGTCGGTGGCCTGGAAGGCTTCGTCGCCGATCTTGACGGGGATAGCGGACGCGAATCTTGCGCGCAGCTTATCCATGACGGCGGCGGCGGTGGCGGGGGATTCTTCGACTACTACGAAGGCCTTGCCAAAATCGTACTGGGCGACGTAGCCGCGCTTCAACAGGCCGATGCCGAGGACGCTTTCCGGGATCAGGCGCAAAGACTGCTGCCGTTCCGCGGGGAACCAGGCCAGCGCGGCGGGTGGGGTGGAGGAGCCTTCGACCATCTTCTCCAGCGCAGCGGTCCATTGCCGCAGCGCGGCGGTGTGGTCCCCTTCGGGGTTGGCGGCGATTTCCACGTAGTAGCGGCCCTTGGCGAAGGCGGCGTGGCGGGGCACGATCTGGCCGCCCATACCGAGATTGGCGGAGGGCTTGTCGGGATCGCGGTTGGCGGAGAACATGCCGAAGGCGGAATCGGAATCGCCGAACTCCGAGATGTCGATGACCAGCGTGACGCCGCCCCTTTCGCAATTGACGCCTTGGATCCCCACGAAGCCGTAGAGCAGGTAGGCCTCGGCGTTGCCGTCCATGTATTCGAACAGGTTGTCGGCCGCGTAGGAGCGCGCGTTGCCGTGCTGGGTCCAGCCCGGAACCAGGTTGCACGTTGGCGCGGCGGCGCAGGCGGGAATCGCAAACCAAGCCAGGCCGGCTAAGAGCGTCGCCGCGGCCAGGCGTACTAAGCCAGTGTCTCCGAAGCGCTTCGCCAGTGAGAAGCTGTGAAAAAATCGCTGAGATCGCCGGGTTGACAGACGAAAGCGTCTGTCCCACTTTGGTGCGCCAGGGCTTGCGTTTTTGTGGGGCAGGCGCTTTCGCCTGCCAACCGATTTTCTTACGGCTTCCGAGAGAGCGGCACAGAAACTTCGGAAGCGGGAAGCTAACATGCGAACAACTCCTGGGCGCGGGCCATCTGGGCCGCCACTTGCACGCCGTAGGGGCATTGGACCGTGCACCCGGAGCAATTCCCGCAGCGCGCGGAGACGTGCGAGGGGTGCAATTGGAGATAGCGCTCGCGGCCGAGAGAGAACTGGCCGTAGCCATCGGCATAGGTGACGAAGCGGAGCACGTCCTCCACCGGCAGCCCCTGCCGGCACTGGCCGGCGCATTCGCCGCACATGCGGCAGTAGAACGGGGCGATCTGGCGCAGGTGGAGGGCCAGGATCTTCTCGTCGGCCGCGCCGAAGGGAATCGACATGTGCTTGAGATTGGCGTCCAACTGGTCCATGTCGGTCATGCTGGGCACGGTGGTGCCGAGGTGGGGATTGCGCAGCACCCACTTGAGCGCGGAGGTGAGAGCGCCTTCACGGCGCAGCTTTTCCAGGTCGGGATCGCCGGCGCGGCCACGTCGCGTGCCGCCGGCCATGACCTTCATGGCGACAATGCCCTTGCCGGCCTTGCTGGCTTCGGCGATCACCGAGTCCATGAAGGGCGGCATGGTGAAGTTGTAGCTGGTGAGGATGACGTCAATGTTGGGGTTCTTGGCGAGCCAGGGCATCAGGTCCTGCTGGCCGCCGTGAGTGCTGACGCCTGCGAAGCGGGTCTTGCCGGCTTTCTTGGCGGCCTGGAGTGCTTCGACCAGGTCGTCGGTGACGGCGCCAATCGTGGTCTTGCCGTGGAGGTACCAGATATCGACATAATCGGTGGCCAGTTCCTGGAGGCTCTTGTCGAGTTGCCCGAGGGCTTCCTGTTTGGAATTGCCCTCGGTCTTGGTGGAAAGCACAACGTCCTTGCGCTTGCCCTTGAGGGCCACGCCGACCATGCGTTCGTTATTGCCGCCCATGTAACTGCGGGCGGTGTCGAAGTAGGTGATGCCGAGATCGGCGGCACGCTCGACCACACTGCCGTCGGAAGTGATCATGCAGCCGAACCCGAGGGAAGTGACCTTGAGCCCGGTTCCGCCGAGGGTCCGGTACTGGAAGGCGGGAGCGCCGGATGGCTTGGAAGTTTGCCCGGGCCGCGGCGCCGCCGCCGGAGCAGTTTGTTGGATGGAGCGGGCGGCGGCGGGCAAGGCAAGCCCGGCAGCCAGGAAGCTGCGGCGAGAAGATCTTTGACTCATGAGGCCTACCTCGCTTGGTTTCTTGATTTCGGAGTCTATCCAGACTTATGGGTGTTAAAATCCCATTGTAGCCAGGGAGACGGCCTATGCCAACCCAATTCTCTCGTCGATCCGTGTTGCAGTTGACGGCGTTGACGCCGGCACTGCGGCCGCTGCTGGCGCAGATCCAGAGCGCCAACGCGGCGCGCCCGGTGGTGTCGTTGATCCGGGGTGAAAGCCGCAGGAAGAACGTTCTCGACGCGCTCACTGCCATCGATCAGCAGATTCAACCAGCGTTGAAGACGAAGAAAAGCGTGGCCATCAAGGTCAACAACGTCTCCACGGTGAACCAACTGGCGGCTACCCACGCCGACAGCATCCACGGCATCCTGGACTACCTCGCGCCGCGGTTCAAGGGGCCGGTGTACATAGTCGAGTCGGCGGCGGACGACACCCTGGAGGGGTTCGATAACTTCAAGTACGCTCGGCTTGTGGCCGACCGGAAGTCTCAAAAGGTGGAACTGATCGATTTGAACCGCGAGGCCAGGTTCAAAGCCGTGGCCATGATCGATTACGACCTGCATGCCAAGCCGGCGCGCATGGCCGCGCGGCTGTTCGACCCGGAAACCTACATCTTTTGCGCGTCGATGCTCAAAACACACAACGTCGTGGTGGCGTCGCTCGGAGTGAAAAACATGGCGCTGGGGGCGCCGCTGCACAGTCTGCGGGGTGAGGCGCAGTGGAACGACAAGCGGGTGGTGCACAACGGTCTGCGGCAGACGCACTACAACATCTTTTTGGCCGCGCAGGCGCTCAAGCCGTTTTGGGGCGCGTCGGTGATCGACGGGTACGAAGGGATGGAAGGCAACGGGCCGTCGATGGGGACGCCGGTAGCTTCCCGGCTGGCAATTGCGTCGACCGATTTCGTCGCGGCCGACAGGGTGGCGGTGGAGACTATGGGGATCAACCCGGAGTGGCTCGGCTATCTGCGCTTCTGTTCGGATTTCGGCGTCGGACAGTATGACATGGCGAAGATCGAAGTGCGCGGGGAGAAGATCGCCGCCGTACAGAAGAAGTACCGCCTGCATCCCGACATCGAGCGGGAACTGCAGTGGATGGGGCCGATGACGGAGCTGCCGCGACGGGTGGGATAGCGGGCCGGGCAAGCAGGTTCACACCGCTGCACTTCTGACTCCCGACTCCTGACTTCCAAATCCCCGGATTTCAAGGGCAAAGTCCTTGGTTAGATCTTATTCTGGCGGAGAGGGGGGGATTCGAACCCCCGGTAGAGCTTTTGACCCTACGACGGTTTAGCAAACCGCTGCTTTCGACCACTCAGCCACCTCTCCGCGAGTTGGTTGGTCGTCTTTTGCATCGTACCATACGGAGGCAGCAAGCCGCCGTTGAGCGCCGTTGCCCGGCATGTAAGACTGGAAAGCTGCACACTCGCCGTTGGCTTCCAGCCGGCGAACTCCTGGTCCGTATCCATCATGCCGAACCAACGTTTCAGGTGGATTCTTCATGATCACGACACAGAAACCCAGAGATCTCGGCCAACAACCTCGGCCGCTACAAAGCCGCTGCGATACGTGTGTTCGCCCGACTGCTATCACTACGACGATTCTGCCTATCCCGCACCCCGAGCCTCACCCTGACTGGCCAGCCGTCTTCTCCCCGCCCGATTCAGCCCAGCCATGCTATCGCCGATCCGCACTTTTGCAGGCAGATCGGCAGATCCGGCAGATCCAATCCCCATAGACCATCCCAGGGGCGGCTTAGAATTCTGCTGGTTGCTCCCAAATTGCTTATGTGTCGTTGCGCGACCGTGAGCGCCGAAGTCCGCGAGTATTAGAAGGTCCGGCGGCCAGTTTTTCTGCCATCTGTCTCAAGCGCTGTAGCCGCTCCGCATCCATCTGACCGAGCTTCTCTTCCATGAAGGTGTTCATCAGCGGCCTTTCTTCAGCGCTGCAAATCGGTCATCCAGATGTTGCCGGTGCGCTCGGCCATATTGAAAATGAACTTGCCGGGCGCCACGCCTGTTTCCAGAAAGCCCAGTCCCACATTCAGCATCGACTGCCTGGCCAGATGGGAGTGGTAGACGGCGAACATAGGCCCGGAAAAGCGCTGGTTCCCGGGGTCGAAAGGCCGTGCCCACAGGCAGCGAAATCCGTCGCGGTCGGAAAGTAAGTAGAGCAGCCGGCCGTCGGGCGACCAGCGCGGCTTGTCGTCCCAAACGGGGTTGTCCGTCAGTGGGATCCACTGGGTTTCGGGCGCTAGTTCGCCGGAGCGGAAGGGGGCTACAAAGATCCGGGAGGTCGCGGCCAAGACAGCAACGAATGCCAACCAGCGGCCGTCCGGAGAAAGATGTGGCTGGTACAGGCGAAATTGTTCGTGCTGCGCTATGAGCGTGGTGCGGCGCGACTTCAGGTCCAGAGAAGCGATGCGCCCAGACGCGGGAATGACGTAGAAAATCGTGCCGCCATCGGGCGACCAGCTCGTGTTGCAGCCGCAATCGCTGCAGATTTCCTCGGCGGCGCCGCCTTCGGCCGGTACCAGGTAAAACAGTAACTTGGGGTCCGCTCTAACGATGTAAACCACCCGCGACCCGTCCGGCGAGATAATGGGCGCGAACTTGTCGGGAGGACCGCTGGTGACCGGCATTTCAGAACCGCTGTCCAGATCCTTGACGTAAATCTGGTTACCGCCGAAGCGATTGGAACCGAACGCCAGCTTCCTACCATCCCGCGAGATCGATGGGGCCCTGTCGGATGCGCTTTCCTGGGTCAAGCGGACCGGCGATCCAGCGCTCCTTCCTCGGTCAGCGTCCAGTGCCAGGCTCCAAATGTTGGTGACCTCGGAAAGGCTGGCAAACACCACACGAGTTTTGCCCGGCGCGGCGAGCCCCACCGCTGGGGCCTCATCGACGGTTGTGCCGGAGGTAAGGCGCTGCGGCGGCCCGACCACCTTCCAGGTTTGCCGGGACATAGGAATGCGCCAGAGATTGGTGGGTTGGCCCTGGGGGACGGAGAACAAGACCGAGTCTTCTTGTGGCATCCAGTCGCCCGGAGCGAGGGTGAGGCCCCGGAAGAACTCGATGAAGCCGGTGGGAACTGCGGGGGTTGCTTGTTGATCCGTCTCCGCCGCCGCGACCCACCAATCGATTTGTCCCTTGCCGTTGCCCAGAAGAAGCAGGTGCTTGCTATCCGGGGCCCAGACGGGGTAGGTGGCCGCATCGAGACCAGGAGCAACTTGCCGCGGCGGCCCTCCTTCCGATGGGACCACGTACACTTTGCTGTTTCCGGCAGTCAAGGGGGCACCGCCGGCGCCGGCCCAGTAAGCGATCCACTTGCCGTCGGGAGAAAAGCGCGGCCGGCGCCCCAGGGGCGCGATCTTCCGGGGAGCGCCGCCAAAGGCCGGCACCACGTAGACGCCGCCGCCCTCGCGCGCGAAACGGAAGGCGATTCTGGTGCCGTCGGGAGAGAAGGCAGGTTGGTTGCCGCCGGCTCCCTCGGGGCAACGGATGCCGGCCGCGCCTGGGCGACGCCGGATTCTTCCTTGAGCGCCTGCAGTAGTATCGCGACGTCCTGGATGTGCTGTAAGCGGCGGCCGGGATCTTTCCGCAAGCACAAGCCGATCATCCTTTCCAGCTCGGGAGGCAGGCCCTCGATGGAGTCCCGCAAGGGCGCAGGCTCGTCGCGTAGGATGGCGGAAATGGTCGCTGCGGTGGTGTCGCCCGGAAAGGCACGGTGGCCTGTCAGCATTTCGTACAGAACCGCGCCGAAGGCAAAAATGTCGGAGGCTGCGTCGAGGGGTTTTCCCTGTGCCTGCTCCGGAGACATGTAGGCGGGAGTGCCCACGATCTCGCCTTCCAGGGTGAGCAGCCGGGTCTCGTCTTCCGTCAGGTTCAGGCGCCGCGCCAGCCCGAAATCCAGCACCTTCGCGCCGGGGTGTCCTCTAGGCCCCGTCAGCATGATGTTGGCCGGCTTGAGGTCGCGATGGACGATCCCACGACCATGGGCTTCGGCCAGCGCGCCGGCAATCTGCGTCGCCAGCGCCAGCGACTGATCCAGCGGCAGTGCACCCTTGGCTAGCCGCGCCGCCAGCGTTTCGCCTTCCACGAATTCCATCACGATGGCCGGTTGTCCGCCGAAGTCCTCCAGCCCATAGACCGTGCAGATGTGCGGATGATTTAGCGCCGCCACCGCGCGCGCCTCCCGTTCAAACCGCCGGAGGATCGACTCGGGGGATTCGCCGTCCGCCCCCGGCAGGAACTTGAGCGCCACCGGGCGTCCCAGTTTGAGATCCTCGGCGCGATAGACCACCCCCATACCGCCTTCGCCCAGCTTACCCACGATGCGGTAGTGGGAGAACGTTCTGCCGGTAAGATCGTCGGGATCCACCGTGCCGGCCGCAACTGGGTTCACAGGCGGCGCATCGCCTGCCGGCTGGAGCTGCGGCTCACCGACCCTTTCCACGTCACCCAGAAAACGGTAGCCGCGGCGCGCCACGGTCTCGACATAGCGCGGCCGATCGGCCGATTCTCCCAGGCCATCGCGCAGTTTTTGAATGGCCGCGTTGATGCCGTGATCGAACTCGACGACGGTGTTGTTGGGCCAGAGGCGAAGGCGGATCTCCTCACGTAGGATCACCTCGCCCGGATGCTCCAGCAGCATGAGGAGGATCTGGACGGGCTGCTCGCGGAGCTTGATGCGGATGCCATGGTTGCGCAGTTCCCCGGCGCGAACATCCAGTTCGAAGGGACCGAAACGAAAAAGGCGCGCGAGCGGAGGCGGTGTGCCGGCCATCGGTCGAGAGTGTCCTCGATCATATCACACAAGCCAACACTCATCGTTTCAATGGATTCCGCGACTACCGGGAGATTACCCGGAAATCGCCCGCGTCGCATTTAGGTAGCAGAGCCTATCCTTCAAACTCGCCCTCAGCCGCGCAACCCGCGGCGGGAGGACGAAATGAAACTGCAGTTCACAGCATTGATTCTGATGGCGGTCGCTTGGCCGGGCCTATCCAGGCCGGCGGCGGATGGCGAGCCGATCCAACAGGGTTCGGCCGTTCGAGTGGTCAGCCGTCAGCCGGTGCGGCTGGCTGAGGCGGAGACCGGCAGCGCGGGAAAGGCTACCGCGGGCGAACAGCCCTCGCTGACCATCTGCCTGCAAGACGCGAATCCCCTGAAATTCGCGATCCTGTCTCAAGCCGAGGCTGTGACCACGAAGATTTACGCAGGCATCGGCATACGTATCCGTTGGAGGGTTGGCGATCCGTCCAAGAGGGAGGGGGGCGCTGCCCTGCTGTTGCAGTTTGATTCTGACGCTCCGGCCAGCATCCCTGGCGGCGCGGCGGCCTACGCCACGCCGTTCGCGCACAGGGGCGTCACGATTCACATCCTCTACACTCGGGCGCTGAGCACCGATCCCAAACTGGTTAGCTTGTTGCTGGGCCACGTCATGGCCCACGAAGTCGGTCATGTACTGGAGCGTACCGACCGGCATTCCGCGACGGGCGTCATGAAGGCGCACTGGGGTCCCAGCGACTTCGACCAGATGTTGCGGCAGCCCCTGTCATTCGAGGCCAGTGATGTGGAAACAATCCGGCAATACTTCAGCGCTCGGTAGCCGGGGCGGCAGATCGGGATCACGTAAGGACCCAGGCGGCCGCCGGTCACCGGTCCGCGGCAGGACGGGCGAGCAATCCATCGCCGGATTGCGCCAGTAGCGATTCCACCCCGTGGGGCTGAAGTCGGAATCGGAGCAGGCATCCGCCAGAAACGCGGCGCGGTTCTTCGGCTTCCGCTCCAGGGCGGCATGGGCTAGCGGTGATGCAGGAGCCTCCGCATCCGAGTTCCGCGGACGTTGACGAGCTCGATGCCGCCATAGCGGCCGGCCGCCTTCCCGTGCGGACCCGGGACCTCTTTTCGGCTGATCCATCGTGATCTATCTTCTCGATACGAAGTCTCCACCAACCGCACTTCTCACCGGGACGTGTTTGGCGAGGTAAGCCGCGTCCGGCTTATGCCGACAGTTTTTCCGGCAGTCCCTCTCGCCTCCGCCGGCATTGCACCGCCACCATCTCGAGCTGCCGCAACTGCCCGGTGGTAATGCAATCGCCGTCGCATTCGATCACCGCGTAGGGAGTATCGCTTCGCAGCGAAAGCGCGTGAATCACCGCCGACGCCGTGTTGGCGGGCGCGCAGTTGAACGCGCCGATGTTCACATAGCCATCGAAGGCCCCCGATTCGAGCAGCGTGGCATATCGGCCCACCGTCATGGGGGCTTCGGTGTAACCATTCATCGAGATGCGCTTGTGGCCCTCGCGCTCCACGTCGCCAAACGCCACGTAGGGGCTGAACAGCAGTCCGGAGCCTGCCGCGATCCGCCGCCACCGCCGGTCCAGCATTTCGATGAATCCGATGCGAATCCGCGCGCCGAGAGCCCGCATGGCGGCCGGCCGGTCGGCGCCCGAGATCAGTTCCGACAATAATGCGGTCATCGAGCATTGGTCCACCGGGGCCAGGCGGCCATGCGAGAAACCCAGCCGCACAATGTCTTCGGCCTGGGTAAAACAGATGAACTCCGACATCTCGGTGGTCTTGGTCAGAATGCCGCGTTCTTCGAAGAAGTCCTTGACCGGTCCATCCACGAAGATCCGGTTCAGGCCGCCGAAGAGCAACACGCGCGCGCTCTGTTCCACCGGTGCGCGCAATGGCACGCCGGCCAGCCGCTGTGCCCCTTGTCGCAACTCCCGCTCGGTCGCCCACAAACCATTGTGGCTGGCGGCGATCAGGCTGCTTTCCAGTTCGCCCAAAAGCGCCAGGGCCGCACCGCGGTCCTTGGCCAGGCAGCGGAGCGCGGAACGCATCTCCGCCAGCACATCGCTCAAGACGTAGGCTGCCACCTTCATCGCGTTCAGCTTGTTGCCCTGACCCAGAAAGTTGTTCTTGGGCGTGGGCCAGGCCACCACCGCATTGGCTTCGCCCAGGCGCTCGAAGATGATGGGCGCGGCGTCGTACCAGGCTCCGATCTGGCAGGGGCCCTCCTGGTCCAGCAGTTGAAATACGGTCACCTCACCGGGCGGCCGTGTCTCCAGGTACTTCACCGCCTTGCCCACCATCGACAGGAAGGGAAGACATTCCCGTCCGGAGCAGACTCGCTTGGCATATTGCAGCGCTTCCGCGTCGGTATTCGGCGAGTACTTCCATCTCCAGCCGATGGAAGCGTAAAAGCCCGCATAGACGTCGGACACAAACTGCGGGCCATCGGCCAGAGAGACGTGAACCACTTCGGGAGCATCCAGCGCCAGGCGCCGTCCACTTCCCGTGACGCCTCCCGTGACGATCGATGCGCGCGTGCCGTCATATTCGAGACGCGCCGGGGTGACGCGCCTTTTTGCGGGTGTGACCGTCGCCGCGTGGCGCCGGCTGGCTTCGATGATGTCCAGGAACGCGCCGACGCGCGTTTCGATACCGGCATGCGCGGTGTGCGAGTCAATTTCCAGAAAGCAGAACGGCTGGCCTTCCAGTTCGCGGCGCAGCCGATGGTGAATGATGGCATCCGGACCGCAAGAGAAGCAGGAGATGTCGCACACGTACCGGTCGCTGCGGCGCCGCGCGTATTCCACCGCTGCCATCACGGTTTGCGTGTAATGCCACACGTTGCGTTGGCTCGCCCGCGATTCCGGCGACAAAGCATCGCCCGGAATCACGCTGAACCCGCGGGTGGCTATCTTGCGAGGAACCGAGAGGTTTACTTCCGGCGCATAGGCGGCGTATGGACGGCCCACCAGGACGACCGCCGGGCCGGTCACTTCCGACAACGCTTCTTCGATGCTTTCCCGGTAGGTCCGTTGGAAGGCCGCTTGATGGGCCATGGCGATCTGCCAGGCTTCGCCCGACTGGCCGGCGGACAATCCCAGCCTGGCGCCCAGCTTGACCACCTCCTGCTGCGTCACCGCGGCGAGGCGCGGCGACAATCCCATCTCCGGCGTGAGGATCCGCGCCGCGGCAGTTTCGAAGAATGCCGCGATCACCCCGGGCATATCCTGCGTCACCGGGCAGAGATACCCCGGCGCATCGCTTGCGCCGGCTGGAAACTCCCGCATGTAAGGAAGGAACACGAAATCCACTGCCTGCGCCAGCAGATCCTCCACCGCGGCGTGCACCAGTTCCGCCGGGTAGCACATCGGCGCGGCGGTACGGCGCGATCCGCGGCCCGGGCGCGACAGCACCACCTCATAACCCAGCCCCCCGAGAAACTGCGCGTACAGCGGGTAGAGTTCATAGGTGGTGAGGGCCAGAGGCAGGCCGATGCGGCCGCGCGGATGCTTGGCCGCCGGCGGCGCGAACCTGCGGAACATCAGTTCGTGACGCACAGCCACCAGGTCGCGGCCTTCCGCATGACGCAGCGTTTTCGGCCTGCGCGCCATCTCCCATTTCGAGCACAGCCCGCCAAAAGCCAGAGTTTTTTCGCCCAGCAGGAAGCGCTGCACTTCGCACCGGTTGTCGCACGCCGGGCAGGTGAATGGCGCCTTGGATTCCATGCGCATCTTGCCGAACGAGCTGAGGCTGCGATCCCACGCTCGAACGGCGCCCGCGGAAAGCAGATCCCCCACCATGCGCGCCGCCCCCTCGCAACCCATCAGTTCGGGGTTGGGCGGAACCGTCACCCGCACCCCGGCCAGTGCCGCCACCGCCGGCGCCACCGCCGGATTGAGTGCCACCCCTCCCTGCAACAGCACCCTTCGTCCCGTCTGGCGCGCGCCCACCACGCGCGACAGATAGTTTTCGACAATCGCGTACACCAGGCCGGCCAGAACATCCGCGCGCGGCACTCCCTGCTGCAGCGCCGCGCGCACTTCCGAGTTGATAAACGCCGCGCACCGCTCACCGAACGCGATCGGGCTGGTGCTGCTCAAAGCCAGCGAACCGAGTTGATCGATGGGGACCTGCATATCGGAGGCCGCGGCTTCTTCCAGAAAGCTCCCCGTGCCCGCCGAACAGCCGTCATTCATCGAGTAGTCCACCGGGATGCCGCCTTCGAGGGCCACGAACTTCGCGTCCTGGCCGCCGATCTCGAACAGCGTGTCCACCTCCGGCAGTACTTCCCGAGCCGCGCGCGCGTGGGCCAGAATCTCGTTGAAGACCGTGCAGTTGTCCAGGTAGATCGATACGATCTCGCGGCCCGATCCGGTAACCGCCGCCTGCACCACGCGGTAGGGGACCCCGGCAACCTGCCGCTCCAGATCGGCGATGCACTCGAATGCCGCCTGCACCGGGTTGCCGTGGGTCCGCAAATAACGCTTGGCCGCCACTCGGCCGGATGCCCGATCGAGCAGAATCGCCTTGGTCGTGGTGGAACCTGCGTCCACGCCCAGGATGCAATCCATCCCCGACCGCGGAATCGTCCACTCGGGCTCCTGGATGTGTATGACGCTACTCAGAAACCGGCTCAGCGGAAGCCGTCTCGGCAATGTGGGACCGGCCTCCTGGCCGGTCGGCAAGGTGGGGCAGGCTTCAGCCTGCCAATCCTGCTCCGTATTACAACAGTTCAGTTTCTTTGAGCGCTGCGAAGATCTCATTTCGCTCGTGGCGCACGCACTCGTGCGTGCCGCGTCGACACTCGTGTCGACGCCTGGCGGCATCTCACATTGGCTGGTCGCGCTCTTACTACTGAGCGCCCGCGACCCCGCCTGGCGCGCCGCCATCGCGGCTCCCACCGCCTCCAGATACCCGCTCTCCGGCGGCACTTCGAATCGACTGCCGGGCAGCAGAGCCGATATCTCTTCCACCAGTTGAGCGCTCTGCGCCAGTCCCCCGGCGAGCACGATGTGAGCGTGGGGCCAACCCGTTGATACGATCAGCGCGGCGACCCTCCCAGCCAGGCTGGCGATCAGCGAACAGGCGATATCCGCCGGCGTGCATTCCCCCTTGTTCAACCTATGGGTCGCATCCGACTTGCAGTGCACCGAGCACCGCGACGCTAGTGTCACGCGCCGTCCCTGCCGCGCCGCGGCCATCCCCGACGGCAGATCCAGATTCATCCGCCCGAACTGTTGCACCAGGAATTCGCCGCTGCCCGCCGCGCATCGGTTGCTCGAAATCATGCGCCTGACGCTGCCCTCGGCCATGCAGTAGACCACGAAGCTCTCGCCACCCAGAGAGAGCACCAGGTCCGGCCGCGTCCCGCTACGGCCCAGCGCCGCTTCAATGCAAATCGATTCGGGAAGGAATGGAAGCGACAGGAACGAAACGGCCTGCGGAGCGGTCACTATGGCGCCGCGAGGAGTTTCGCCGCAGTCCTCCAACATACGCCGGACGGTGCCCTCGGGGTCCCCCGCGTGACGGCGGATGTCGGCCTGCATGGCGCCGTCCTCATGGAGACGCACCCGCTTTACCGAGACAGCCCCCACATTCCAGCCTTCGTAAACCGAGCCGTCTAGACGGTCGATAACGCCGGCTGCTTGGTCCATATTCGGACTCTTTACTCTGTTTTTAGCGTACACCCATAATAGGAAAATTGTGCCGGGGTTGTATTCCTCATCCAATATGGTATGCTATGGCTGAATGCGTAGCCTGCCGTTGGCCGATTTCACGCCAGCCCTCAACCATCAGTCCGAAGTGCCACTATACCGCCAGCTCTATGAACGGATTGCTCTTAGCATCCGCTCCGGCAATTTCTCCCGCGGCGAACGCCTCCCAGCCACTCGTGAACTGGCTGGCCTGCTTGGATTGAACCGTGCCACCGTCTCCGCCGCCTATGACATGCTCGAAACCGCGGGCCTCATCGCTGGGCAGGTGGGCCGCGGCAGCTTTGTCACCGGTCAGGTGACGCCGTCCCCCGCCGGCTCCTTCGATTGGGCGGCCCTGCTCGAACCCGGCAGCCTCCCTCCATCCGGCCCGTCTGGCGGTTTCGGCGGCGAAATTTCGAGCTTCGTCATGTCGCGCCCGGCCCGCGCGCTCTTCCCGCTCGATGACTTCCGCGCCAGTTGCCAGGCCGTGCTCGCCCACCCCGACCTCGACGCCATCCTCCAACTCGGCTCCCCCAGCGGCTACGAACCGCTCCGCCGCCACCTCATCGACGGAGCCCGCCGCCAGTCCCTCGCCGCCCCCGGCGACGACCTCCTCATCACCAACGGCTGCCAGCAGGCCCTCGACCTCATCGCCCGTGTCCTCCTCCGCCCAGGCGACACCGTGGCCGTCGAAGATCCCGTCTACACCGGTTTGAAGAATCTGTTGCTGGCCAACGGCGCCCAGCTCGTCGGCATCCCGGTCGGCCCCGATGGCATGGACGTGACCCATCTCCAGACCATTCTCGAACGCGCGCGGCCCCGCTTCCTGGTGGTCACTTCGAATTTCCAAAACCCCACCGGCGCCACTCTGCCGCTCGACTCCCGCCGCGCCTTGCTCGACGCCGCCCGCGCCGCCCGCGTGCCCGTCGTCGAAAACGACGCCTACGGCGAGCTCCGCTACTCGGGCGACCCTCTGCCCGCCATCAAGCAGCTCGATCAATCCGGCTCGACCGTCCTGCTTCGTAGCTTTTCCAAAGTCAGTTTCCCCGGGCTGCGCGTGGGCTGGGTGGTCGGCCCCAAGCCCTTGATCGATCGCCTCCGCCAGGCTAAGGAATCGGCCGACCTTCATACCGACCAGCTTTCCCAAGCCGTACTCCTCGAGTTCGCCGAATCCGGACGCCTCGACGCTCACCGCGCCCGCATGCTGCAGGCCGGCGCCGAACGCCTGGCCGCCACTCTCGATGCCTGCGGCCGATTTCTCCCGCCCGGCACCCGCTACACGCGCCCGCAGGGCGGCATGAACGTCTGGGTCCGCCTCCCCGAACCGCTCGACGCCGGCGAATTGCTGCCGCGCGCCCAGAAGGAAGGCGTGGCTTATATTCCCGGCCGCTATTTCGCGGTCTCGCGCCAGGAACCCGGCGCTTTGCGTCTCAGTTTTGCCGGCCTCCACCCGGACCAGATCCGGAGCGGCCTCGCTGTTTTAGGAAGAATTGTCGCGGAACAAATCGCCCGCGCCTCCGCCGGCGCCGGCCCTTGGTCCGCCATGGTGTGAGCACTTTAGTATGCCGTTCGTTTTAATCTAGCCTTTCAGGAGAATCGTATGTTTCAATTTGCCAGCGAACAGTTTCGGGTCAACGTTGGCCTTGCCGAAATGTTGAAGGGCGGCGTCATCATGGACGTCACTACCGCCCAACAGGCCAAAATCGCCGAAGATGCCGGCGCCTCCGCCGTCATGGCTCTCGAACGCGTCCCCTCCGACATCCGCCGCGATGGCGGCGTGGCCCGTATGGCCAACATCGCCATCATCGAAGAGATCATGAAAACCGTCACCATCCCGGTGATGGCCAAAGCCCGCATCGGCCACTTCATGGAAGCCCGCATTCTCGAAGCCCTCGGCGTCGATTTCATCGACGAGAGCGAAGTCCTCACCCCCGCCGACGAAGAGCACCACATCGATAAGACCGGGTTTAAGACTCCCTTCGTCTGCGGCGCGCGCAACCTCGGCGAAGCCCTCCGCCGCATTGGCGAAGGCGCCGCCATGGTCCGCACCAAGGGCGAAGCCGGCTCCGGCAATATCGTCGAAGCCGTCCGCCACATCCGCACCATCGTCAAAGAAATGAGGCAGCTCACGGTTCTCGGCAAGGAGGAACTCTACCAGCAGGCTAAGACCTTGGCCGCGCCGCTCGAGCTCGTCGAATGGGTCGCCCGGCACGGCAAACTGCCCGTGCCCAACTTCTCCGCCGGCGGCATCGCCACTCCCGCCGACGCCGCGCTCGTCATGCAGCTCGGCGCCGAGGCCGTCTTCGTCGGCTCCGGCATCTTCAAATCCTCCGACCCCGCCGCGCGCGCCAAAGCCATCGTGCAAGCCGCCAAGAATTTTGATAATCCCGGCAAACTCCTCGAAGCCAGCCGCTCGCTCGGCGAAGCCATGCCCGGCCTCGACATCTCCAAGATTCCCGAATCCGAGCTGCTGCAAACCCGCGGCTGGTAAGTCGGCTATGAAGAAGGTGGGAGTGCTTTCGCTGCAAGGGGACTTTGCGGCGCACGGCGCAGCCCTCGAGCGCGCCGGCGCCCAGCCCGTCTACGTCCGCGAATCCGCCGACCTCCGCTCACTGGACGCCCTCGTCATCCCCGGCGGCGAAAGCACCACCATGCTCAAGCTCATGCGCTTCGACGGCCTCTTCGATGCCGTGGCCGAGTTCGGCGGCCGCAAACCCGTCTTCGGCACCTGCGCCGGCGCCATCCTCGTCGCCGATGAAGTCTCCGGCCCCACCCAGGAAAGCCTGTGCCTCATGGACATCGCCGTCGAACGCAACGCCTACGGCCGCCAGATCGATAGCCGCGTCACCCAAATCGAACCCGAACCCGAATTCTTCGCGCGCACCGCTCCCGGTAAGATGGAAGCTGTGTTCATCCGCGCTCCCATCATCCGCCGCACCGGCCCCGCCGCCCGCATTCTCGCCCGCTACCACGGCGACCCCGTCCTGGTCGAGCAGGGCCGCCATCTTGTCGCCACTTTCCATCCCGAGCTGACCGCCGATTCGCGCGTCCACGCGCTCTTCCTGAAGAAATTATGAAGGGACAAACTGTGCACGCCGATAAGCGCAAACGCGTCCTCTTCCTCTGCATCGGCAACGCCTGCCGCAGCCAGATGGCCGAAGCCTTCGCCCGCACCTACGGCGCCGATATCCTCATCGCCGCCAGTGCCGGTCTCGCGCCCGCCATGAAAATCGCCCCCGACACCCTCAAGGCCATGGGCGAAAAAAACATCGACCTGCGCGACCAGTTTCCCAAAGCTCTCCGTCATCTGGGCCGCGCCGAATTCGACCTGGTCGTCAACCTGAGTGGCAGTTCGGTCCCCGAAGATCTGGCCTCTCGCACCAAAATTCTCGAATGGGAAGTCGACGACCCGGTCTTCATGAAGTACGGCCAGCACTGCGAGATCCGCGATCAGATTGAAAAGCTGGTAATGTCTCTGATCATCGATCTGCGCCAGCAGTCCGCTCCCAGCCGTCTCCGCGGCCAAGGGTCGGGCCGCCTGGAACTGTAGGACAGGGCCTCCGGGCCTGTCACTGGAGTTTCTACATTTCTGCCCGGTGACAGAGTCTTACGCCCCGTACCGGGGCTACTCGGACTCACGACAGGTCCCACACGCCTTACGCCGTAGGCTATTCTCCTGCGCCCGAGCGCCGGGATAAACCGGCATGAAGCAGAGAATGAAAAAGTCTTACAAGAAAGGATTAGCGATCCATCTTGACCTCGAGTCTTGCAGGGTGCGCCGCGAGACGTACCTTTCGAAGCGTAGACAGAGGCATTAGCGGGCCGGGTACTGTTCCAGTATGCCTGCGCGCGCTGATGGGCTCTCGCCTCGTGACCATCTCGATGATGGCGGCCTTCTCCCGCGCCTCGCGACGAAACCTGGCGAGAAAAGCGGGTCAGCGAAAACGGCTGTTGGCGCGTGGATTCAGTCGCGATGTTGCGCTACACCTGCATGATTTTCATGGCCTGCGCCAAGCTCGCAAGCGGATCGCGGCCCGGCGCGGGCGAGTATTCGTGCGCCACATATCCGGTGTACCCCAGATCCGCGATGGCCTGGGCAATAAAGCGGTAATTCAGTTCCTGCGTCTCATCGAGTTCGTGCCGTCCCGGATTCCCGCCCGTGTGGAAATGGCCAATCCATTGGAAGTTGTCGCGAATATTGCGCACGATGTCACCGTCCATGATCTGCGCGTGATAAATGTCGTAGAGGATCTTGACCCGCGGTGAATTGACGCGCTTCATCACGTCCACACCCCACGCGATGTGGTCGAACATGTAGTCCTTGTGATCGACCTTGCTGTTCAAATACTCCATGCAGATGGTGACGCCCTTGTCCTCAGCATGCGCCTTGACACGGTTCAGGAAGGCCACGCAGTTGTCGGCGCCTTGCGCATCGGCCATGCCCTTGCGGTTGCCGGAGAAGGCGATGACGCCCGGCACCCCGTTGACGGCCGCCTCATCCAGCGCCGCATGCATCAGCTTATCGAGCTTTTCGTGATTCTCCTTGCGATTCAACGCGTCTGGAATGGCGCCGCCCGGACCGGGCGGATACATGGTGGGAACCAGCCCGTACTTCTTGAGCGTGGGCCAGTCCGCCGGGCCGATCAGGTCGTATCCCTGGCATCCCAGATTGGCCGCCTCACGGCAACTGTCCTCGAAGCTCATGTTCCGCCCGAACACTCCGCGGGTCACGCACTGTTTCAGGCGGCCCTTACGCTCCGCGGCTGGCGGCGACGTTTGCGCCATCGCCGCCGATGCCGCGACCGTGGACAAAAACTCTCTCCGTCGCATATTTCGCCTCGTTGAAGAGTTTAACGCACCTGGAAATGCGGCAGCGCTTCACCGAAGGAAACCTTACCTGCCGATCACCGACACGATATCGCGCGCCACGGTCTCCAGGTCGCGCTGTTCGATCAGTTGCGAAAAGATCTCTTCGAGCGAGAGCACGTTCTGAGGTCGCGCAGGCGTTCCAGCGAATCGGCGGCCATGATGGGGGCGTGCCGGCGCGGATGCAGCGAGAACAGATCGAGCAGATCGTCTGCCTTGCGGTCTACTTCCCGCAACGGCCGCCTGCGCAGGCGGCCGATGAGTTGCAAGTAGTCCAGGCCGGTGATGCAGGAGTACAGAATAGCTTCCTCGGGCACATAGCCCAGGCGGCGCTTGAAGGCCAGCAGATCTTCCCGCAGCCCTTGCCTAGAAGATGGTCTTCGCGCCCTTGGTTGTGCCGGTGACGTTGCTCAAGTCGGCTTCAAACGCCGTGATCTGAGTGGCGTCGCCGGTGATGGGGAAGACCGCTTTCAGCAGGAAAGTTCCGCCGGTGGAGTTTTGGAAATAGCCGGCGAAGGCCGCCGCGCTATCGGTGCGGATGGCTCCCGGCGCGATGGTGTTGCCGTTCGAGTCGAAGAACGTGAAGGTCACGGTTCCGGCGGTGCGGGTGTTGTCGAAACCGGCGACGTCCACTTCAATCGTGCCTGCGCCACGCGCGGCCTGCGCCGCGGCCACGCCCACAGCCGCCGGTAGAATGACGATGGTCTGCTGATCAGTCCGGCCGCCCAACTGCGCCGTAATCACCAGGCTGCCCGCAGTGGAGCCGGTTTGAAAGGCGACCGATGCCTGCGTCCCAAATTGGCCCTGGGTATCGCCGGCTGAGACGGTGAAGTTTGTGGTCTGCCCGCCCGTGGCGAATTGAATGGCCGGGTCCGTAGCACCGGCCACGGCAGGTTGGAACGCCAGGGTCACCGTGCCGCTGCCGCTCGTGGCCGCTGCCTGGCTGAGATTCACCGTGACGGTGCCCTGCTGCGCACTCAGGGCCTGGGGCAGCGAAACGGAGAGCCCCGGCGCGGGCAATGACGGCAGCGTGCCGGCGCCGCTCAACAGATAGGAGCGGCTTCCCACCAGCAGAGACCCGCTTGCGGGGCCCGCCGTGGCGGGACTGAATTGCACATCGAAGCCCGCACTCTGAACAGGCTGCAACAGGATCCCGGTGGGAGTGGATCCGCTCAGCGTGAAGCCTGCGCCGGTGGCGGCCAGCGCCGGCACGACCAGCGGCACGTTGGTTTGGTTCAAGAGTACGACGTGCCGCGTCACCGCCGATCCCTGCTGTGCCATGCCGAAGTCGACGGTGGCGGCGCCCAACGGCTGAGTGGCGGTTCCGGTCGAAAGCAGACACGTCAATTCCACCGGCACGGTCGCGGTGAGCAGTACCGACATCCCCACCGAATCGAGCGAAGCGCTATAACTGCCGGTGCCGGCGGATTGAAAGACAACGATGAAATTCACGGATTGCTGCGGAGCCAGCGTCGCCGGCAAGGCCGGGCCGCCGGTCAAGGTGAAGCCGCTGCCTCCCACCGAAAGCAGGTCGAGGACGGCGGGGGTGTTGCCGATGTTGCGGATGCGGAATTGCACGGAGGCTGACAGGCCCGGTTCGATTGGTCCGAGATCGTACACCGGGGCCAGCGGTTGTTCGAGCGAGCCGCTGACCAGATAGAGCTGGAACTGGCCCCAGGCCGCCGGCATAACCGCGATGGCCAGCAGCAGGGCGCGCCCGATTCCGCCCTTCATGGCTTCCCCACGGTGATGGTGGGCGTCCCGATGGTCGGGGCGACCGCGACCGCCGTCGCTGCCGTCGATGCCGCCGGCGTCGATCCAGCGCCCGACTTGCCGGCCAGCAAGGCTACCGCAGCGGCTGCGCCGCCGGCCGCAACCGCCATCACAATCCACTTGAGGGCGCTGCGCGAGGCGGTTGGCGTGCCTGTAGCCGCCGCGGTTGCCGCCGGAGCCGACAGGGACGTCGAGACTCTCCCGCTCTTCGGTTCCGCGATGTACTGGGAGGAGACTGCGCCCGCGTGGGCCTGCTCTTTGGCGGCCACAATGCGAATCTGGAACGGGCCGGATGCGTGGTTCAATTGGAGGCCGCGGAGGCTCGCCCGCCCCTTCGCGTCGGTAATGACCACATCGGTGCGGAGTTGGTTGCCGAAGGTGCCGCCGGGGCCTTCCTCGGGCAGATGAAAACTGACAGCCGCGCCTTCTACCGGTTGGCCGGTTTCGCTGGTGATTTCGACGGTCAGCGGACGCAGGCTGCGCGAGCCAGGAGTGTGCACAGCGCCTTCGCCCTCAATCACTTGGATGTGAAGGACAGCCACCTGGCCAGATGCCGGCGAGAGCCCAACACATATGCATGCAGCCAATAGAAGCGATATTTTCACGTCTGCTGAATTGGTGCGCCGATCAGGCGAATTTTCTCACCAATACTGTAGTGATGTTATCCGGTCCGCCGGCTTTCTTGGCGGCCGCGATCAGTTTGCGGCAGCTCTCTTCGAGCGGCATGCCGTTGCGCCCGCCTCGCAGAATCCCCTCCAGCTCGATCTGATCGACCACCCCGTGCAGGCCGTCGCTGCAGATCAGCAACAGGGCGCCCTTGCGCAGCTCGACCGAGTAGTAGTTGACGGTGAGCGGCGCGCTGGCTCCGATGGCCATGGTCAGGACGTGGCGCATGGGATGGTTACGCAGGCTCTCTTCGTCCAGGCCGAGGGGCCGGCCGACTTCGTTGACCCAGGTCTGGTCCTCCGTGATAACGCGCAAGCCGTCTTCGTCCAGTACGTAGACGCGGCTGTCGCCGACGCTTGCGATGGAAAAGCCTTCTTCCAAATCGAGCGCCGCTACCAGCGTCGTACCCATGCCTTCCAAAGTGGGATCGCTATGCGCAGCTTCGAGCACGCGGCGGTTGGCCTCTTCCACCGCGCTGAGCAGCACCTGGGAATCGCGCCGCCCCGCGCTGTGCACCATTTCCGACACGGTATCCACCGCCAGACGCGAAGCGCGCTCTCCGGCCCGCGCGCCCCCCATGCCGTCGGCCAGAATGTATAAGCCCAAGTCCGGCTCAATCAGGCAATAGTCTTCGTTATTGCTCCTGATGCATCCCTTGTCCGTCAATGCGAATGCTTCCAGCATTCCCCGTGGCTCCTTCCTCCGACAAGCCGTCTGCCACTGTATCACGTGAAAAGCTCGGGACGGGGCGGCCAAGAGGGCCGCCAGTACCGTTACCGTATTTTACTCGAATGTCATGGCGTAGAATAGAGAGGTTCTCACCGGATGATTTTCAACCGCCTCCGCTTGACGCTCGAAATGATCAAGTTCGAGCATTCCGTATTCGCCCTGCCTTTTGCCTTGACGGGGGCGCTGCTCGCCTACCGGGCGGGCGGCTTCGGCCACTTGCACGTTTGGCACAAGCTGCCGTGGATTGTCGTGGCCATGGTGAGCGCGCGTTCGGCGGCCATGGCCTTCAACCGCTTGATCGACGCGGATATCGATGCGCGCAACCCGCGCACCAGAATGCGCCACCTGCCGGCGGGACACCTCTCGACCGGGTTCGCCTGGGCATTCGTCCTAGTCTCCGCTCTTCTCTTCCTGTTCGCGGCTTTCGAGTTGAACCGGCTCTGTCTCGAACTGGCGCCGGCGGCACTGGGGCTGATTTTCTTTTACTCCTTCACCAAACGGTTCACCTCGCTTTCCCACCTGGTGCTGGGCCTGTGCCTGGGAATCGCGCCGGCGGCTGCCTGGATTGCCATGCAGGGCTCGCTGGACGCGCGAATCCTGCTGCTCGCGGCGGCCGTGACGTTCTGGACCGCGGGGTTCGACGTGATCTATTCCTGCCAGGACTACGTCTTCGATTGCGCGGAGGGCTTGTGGAGCGTGCCGCGCGTATTGGGAATCGCGGGAGGCTTGCGGGTGGCCCGGCTATTGCACGTCCTCATGATCGTTTGCCTGCTGGCGCTGGTCTACACGTTGCACCTGGGCGCGCTGGCCGTGGCGGGCACGGTAGCGGTGGCTGCCCTGCTGGTTTACGAGCACAGTATCGTGAGAGCCAACGACCTCTCGCGCTTGAACGCCGCCTTCTTCACCATGAACGGTTACGCCAGCGTGTTATTCTTTTTATTCTGGGCCGCCGATATTTTCCTGTTCAAGCCAAGCGTGTGAAACATGACAGTTATCGATGACGCTCGCCTGATTCCCATCCAGGGAAAAGTGGAAGACGGCCAGCGGCTCACGTTCGACGATGCCGTAACGCTCTACCGCACCAGCGATATCCTGGCGTTGGGCTATCTGGCCAACCTGGTTCGCGAACGGATGCACGGCGATGCGACTTACTTCAACGTCAACCGCCACATTAACCCCACCGACGTTTGTGTGGCCAGTTGCCGGCTGTGCGCTTTCGGCAAGCGAGTGCGCGATCCCAAGGCATACACCATGTCGCTCGACGAGGTATGGCAGCGCGCGGGCGAGGGCTGGAGCGAAGCGGTCACCGAATTCCATATCGTGGGCGGCCTGCATCCGGAGCTGACGCTGGACTGGTATTGCGAGATGCTGCGCGGCCTGAAGCAGCGCTTTCCCCAGGTGCATGTCAAGGCCTTCACGATGGTGGAGATCGCGTACCTGGCGCGGCGCGGCGGCATTTCCATCCGCCAGACGCTGGAGCGGCTGCGCGACGCCGGCATGGATTCGCTTCCCGGCGGTGGCGCCGAGATCTTCAACGAACGCGTGCGCCGCATCATTTGCGATCACAAAATCGACGGCAACGAATGGATCGAGACCGCGCGCACGGCCCACCAGTTGGGCCTGCGGTCGAACTGCACCATGCTCTACGGCCACATCGAAAACGATGAGGACCGCGCCGACCACCTGGTGAAGTTGCGCGCCCTGCAGGACGAAACACACGGCTTCGTCACCTTCATTCCCCTGGCGTTTCACCCCGACAACACCGCGCTCGAGCACATTTCCAGAACCACCGGTTTCGCCGACATCAAGAACATCGCGGTGGCGCGTTTGATGCTCGACAACATCCCGCACATCAAAGCCTACTGGGTGATGATGACGCCGCGGATGGCGCAGATCGCGCTGCGTTTCGGCGCCGACGATATCGACGGCACGATTGTCGAAGAGCGCATCTACCACGATGCCGGCGCCACCACCACACAGGGCCTCCGCCGCGCAGAATTGTTGCAGTTGATCCGCAAAGCCGGCCGCCGTCCCGTGGAGCGCGACACGCTGTACCGTCCGGTGGAGCGTTCGGAAGCCACCTTCACGGTGTTGGCGTAGGACTCACGGGCTTAGCAAGACCTTCAGCGTGCCGCGCTCGGCGGCGCGCGCGAAAGCCTGGGGCGCCTGGCTGAGCGGAAACCGGTCCGCAATCATCTCTTCCACTCGAAGCAGTGGACTCTCGAGCAGCGGCAGCGCCGCCTCGAACCGCCCGCAGCGCGATCCCACCAGCGTGATCTCATTCACGATAACCGGTGCGGTGTCGATGGTCACAGTGCCATGCACGGTGGATTTGAGGATGACGGTACCGCGCGGGCGCGCCATGGTTGCGGCGGCGCGCAGGCCGTCGGGACTGCCGGTGGCATCCACCACCCAATCGTATTCGGCCACGGGCAGCGCGCTGCCTGATATCGACCCGGTCACCAACTCGGTGGAGACACCGGCGGCGGCCGCGATGCGCAACTTCGCCTCATGCCGGCCAAACTGGCGGACGCGGCAGCCGTGCGCGTTCAATGCCATGGCGATCAACAGGCCCAGCTTGCCGTCGCCCAGCACGGCTACCGGCTGGCCGCGGGGGATCGATACCTGGTCGAGGATCTCGCACGCCGCCGCCAGTGGTTCAGTGAAGACCGCGCGCCGGGTGGGAATCTGGTCGGGTATCAGGTGCAGGTTGCACTCCGGCAGCGTGAAGAATTCCTGGAACGCTCCGGGGTGGTTGACGATCCCGAGCACCGTGCGATGGGGACAGTGGCGCGCCAATCCTCGGCGGCACCACTCGCAATTCCGGCAGGCCAGGTTGATCTCACCGGCGACGCGCCTGCCGAGGAGCGCCGGGGTATCGGCCCCGACCACTTCCGCCACGAACTCGTGTCCGGGCGTACCGGCAAACCCGTAGTAGCCGCGCTGGAGTTCGAGGTCGGTATTGCAAATGCCGGCTAGCAGGAGGCGCAGCAGGGCGAAGCCGGGCAGACGTTGTGGGAGCGGCAGATCGCGGACGGTGACCCGGCCGTTTTCCACGTAAACTGCCAGCATTCCCCTATCATACCGGGTGGCAAGGCTTTGTGGGCTGGACCAGGGGAATCTGAACTTAAGTGCGCCTGCTTTACAGATCGAAGGCTGGCTTCAAAATGGATAACTAAACCGTTTTTCACTAATTCTATAGGAGTTATTACTCTCAATACCCTCATATAGGGGTAATAGATAACCCGCATCATTGCATAAGGCACCTCCTGTATTTCCCATTGAAGTAGCTTAGTAGTTCTGGTAAATCTATACTATGCCCGTGAAAAGGTACCCCTTCAGCACTTCCATTACATCGGCTCACTCGCGTACGTCGGCTCGCTCGCGCGGCCTGCGTGAGGAGTTGGAACATTTGCACGCCCGCCGCATGGCGATTGCCACCCTCATCGAGTCGCTGGAGGATTACGACCGGTTCCGGGTGAGGCGTTTCGAGGACAGCCGGCTGAGAACAGCTTGAAGGATCGTTACTTTTTCAAGATGGTCTGAATCCTGGCGGAGAGGCCGGGTTCGGATAGGGCGCCGGGGTGATACATGCGAACAATTCCCGCGGCGTCGATCAGCACCAAGGTGGGTGTAGTGCTGGAGCCATAGGCCACAAAGTTCGCAGCGGACAGCGGCGCCGCAACATCCGCCAGTTCCGAATAGTATTGACGACGCACCTGGTCAATGTAATTTTTCTCGACTTGGGGTGTGGCGTCGGCGCCTTTGGCAGCATATCCGTAGTACCGAGTCGGCGCGACGATCACCAGTCCTTGCGGTTCAAAGGTCTTGCGAATGCGGGCGAGGATCGCAACTTCGGCTTTGCAATCACCGCACCAGTGGGCCCAAAAGAAGAGCAGAACGGGCCGGCCGCGGAGCGCGGCGAGCGAAACTGGCCGGGCGCCAACCCAGTCGGCAACCTCGAGCGGCGGCGCGGGCTTGCCTTCCAGGCTCAAGAGATTCACATTCTTGCGGATACGCTCGGTGAGCGAGGTGCCCGAGAAGAGCTTGAGCTCGAGGCGCAGAAACTCGAGGGCTTCAGGCCGTTCGCCGCGCGCGGCGAGCACTTGGGCGTGAACTTCGATGGAAGCGCCGACGGCCGTGGGCAGCCAGGAATCGGCATCGAGCTTGCGGGTTTCGAGGAGCTGGTCGGCGAGGCCGCGGGTTTCGGTAGCGTAAGAATCTGCGCGGTCGAATTGCCTGGCATCGAGGGAGCCGCGCGCCAGCCAGGAAAGCGCCGCGGCCAATTCCGGAGTGGCGCCCTGCCGCGCCTGATAAACACGCACTGCATGATCGGCGGCCGCGAAATCGTGGGCGGCGACGAGGGCCCGAACATCGTTGACCACCGATGCGAACAGGAAGAGAGCCGGCACCATGGATTCGAAGCTTAGAGGAGCGAACTGACGTACTGGGTCAGCTTGGGGTCGGTCCAGTCGGCCGCTTCGGCGATTTTCAGCAGCACCTTTCCTTGGGAATCGATGATGTAGGTTTCGGGGTACATGAACGTGCCGTAGTCTTCGTGAACCTTGAGGTCGCGCGCGGTGAGGAAACCGGGCGAGTACTTCTGGAGAAAAGCGCGATAGGCCTTGTCGTTCTGGTCGACGCTGATCCCCAGCACTACAACGCCCTTTGGCGCGAAGTCCTCGGCGAACCTGGTAAGCGACGGGGTTTCTTCGATGCAGGGACCGCACCAGGAGGCCCAGAAGTTCAAGACGAGAAGCTTGCCTCCGAAATTGGGAACCGACACCGCACGGCCGTTATCGGCGGTGATGGTGAATTGCGGCGCCTGATCACCGGCAACCACGACGCGTTCGTGGATGGCCAGGTATATTACGTACACAAAGGCAGCCAGGAGCACGCCGATGGTGACTCTGAGAAGCCGGTCAGTTTTGACGCTCTGCATGGGGGAAACTATAATCTTATTGTATCTCCGCCGGGGCCTGTAGCGTCCAAGAAGGGGCCTCACAGATCATGCTGATCACCCGCAAGGTCGAATTTTCCGCATCGCACGTTTGCCGGCTTGCGCAACTATCGGAGCAGGAGAACCGCGAATTGTTCGGATTGGCGGCGAATCCGCACGGCCACGGCCACAACTACGTGCTGGAAGTGAGCCTGGAGGGCGAACCCCACGCGGTGACCGGTATGGTGATGGATCTCAAGGAGTTGAAGGAGATCCTGATGCGCCAGGTGGTGGAACCCTACGACCACCGGTTTCTGAATTACGAGGTGCCGCCCTTCGACCATGTGGTGCCCACCACCGAGAACATCGCACGCGACATCTGGCAGCGCCTGGAGCCCCACTTGACGGACAGCCGACGGCGGTTGCATACGGTTCGGGTGTACGAAACGCCGGACCTCTACGTGGATTATTGCGGGGATGGGCCATGTTCCGAGTAACGCGGCGTTACCGGTTCGCGGCGTCTCACCGGCTGCACTCCGCGCGGTTGAGCGACGATGAGAACCAGCGGCTCTACGGG
>Ga0187874_10000788_pt1 | contig 35028 bp, 29 predicted proteins | sample June2016WEW_16_1_3_FD_132993 | JGI IMG/M metagenome (GOLD analysis project Ga0187874, IMG submission 132993) | Peatland microbial communities from SPRUCE experiment site at the Marcell Experimental Forest, Minnesota, USA - June2016WEW_16_150 | ecosystem: Environmental > Terrestrial > Soil >... | reverse complement strand
AGGGGGTGAAGCCGCTCACCTGAGGTTCACGGCAGAACTGGTGGCCGTCACCGCGCGACTTTGGTGGCCGTCAGCGCGCGGTTCTCCTGGCCGTCAGCGCGCGTTTCTCAATGGCCGTTGACAGTTCGCCGGCCTCAGGCGACGAATGTTCTTCGTTCATCGATCCTGGATTCTTCGGATCGCGAAACGCTTCTGCTCACGCATGCCGAAGGTGCCGCGAAGCTCCCGGGAGACGTCGTTCATGGCTGGGTATCCGGACGACTGCCGGTGCTCACAAGAGACCGGCCCGACGTTCGGGTTAAGTACCCGAATGGTGAGGTGGTAGAGCTGGCTGGTGAGGCTCTTACGACGTGGCATCGTTGCTCTCATCTTCGAGCGGTGCGGCGTCGATCAGCCCTGACATGTGCTGCTCACAGGTCTCAACGAGGTAGATCTGGCGTCCCGCATGGAGAGAGCCGACCCAGGTGCTCTCCCGTGGGCATTGTCCCCCGCCTCGCTCGGTCTCAACGACTCGCTGACATTGGCGCGCGACGAGGACTCGGTGGTCGGTCACGATTCCATCCTCCCTTTCCTCCGCGGCGCCGCCCTCACCGTTCGCCTGAACGACCTATGCGCCCTGTTGCTTCGGACGCCGGTCGCCGCCGCGACGGTCCGGGACGAGACGGCGCTTGAGGTCATCGGCTCCAGGACCGCCGTCGCGGAGCAAACGGCCCGCCGCCTCGACGACTCCGCTCACCGTGCTCCGATGCTCCTTGGCGATGCGGTCGAGTGCTTCGAGAGCATCGTCTGTGAGTGAGACAGTGCGACGCTTCACGGCACAGATGGTAACTAAATCATACTTTGCGTGCTCGGTTTGACGTGATGTCTGAGGTCGGAACTCGCTTCGACTGGAATGCCTGACGGCCGGGTCGTCGCGGCGAACGCGGCAAGCGGCGCAGCGTGCCTACGCCCAGCGACTGACGCTCAAGCGGTGAGCTGCACATCCTTTGGCTATTGGCTGGCGCTACTCGGTTCCCGGTTGCCTTGGCCTGCTCGAACCCAAGCGTGTCCTGCTCGTCCTCCGCTTACGTTCGAGCCGAAAAACACCTGGACTGCTGCTCAGTTGGTGATTTACACCAAGCCGATCCGCTCGCAGATAGCGGGGATTTGTCCCGTTGCCAAGCGCACAAGAATGCGTTGCCGAGCGCGCGAAAGCGACACATACAAGAGTTGACGAGACTCTTGATCGTCCTCGAAGTTCTCGCTGCTGAGGAATGGGAGCACGACGAAGTCAAACTCTTTCCCCTTGCCCTCATGGCATGACAGCAGGAACAGCCCTCGCTGTGGCATGCCCGCAGATGCGAACCGAAGCTGAAGGATGCGGTCGTCGACCTGCCGGCGGGCCTCTTCGTCCGTGGAGCCGGGCAGGATGCGGAGAGCCTGTCGCAGAACGCGCTCGCGTTCCCAGGCGACCACCTTCCGGTCTTGGTCCGCGATGACGAGAGTAATCGTGGTTCTTGCAGCGGCGATGGCACCGACGAGGGTGTCGCAGTGTTCAATGAGCTCGTTGATGCGCTCGGCCAGGCTTCGCCGTGGCTCACGGAGTCGGTCGGTTCGGATCCCGGTTGAACATACGAGCCTCCGAAGATCGGCCAGCAGTGAGTGTCGCGGCGCGACGACCTGCGCAACTTCGAGCAAACGGGTGGCGTGGTGCTCAGGTCTCGTGGCTGCCGCGTATGCGGCAATCCAATCCCGCACCCAGTCGGCGGCATCATCGGCGTCGCCGAGCAAGCCGCAGACGAATTTCTGAGATAACGCCCGGGTGAGAACAGGGATCTGGTTCCGTCGCCGGGTCATCACGCCAATCGTCCCAATCTCACTGTCCGAGAAAGCCCCGCTGATGGGGCCGCTCAGCTGATACAACTCACGCGCGGGCGCGCCGTAGACGCGGCCTCGCTCGGGGAGGCTCGGGTCGTACCGGATGACCGCTACCTCCGTTGGTCGAGCTACGGCAACCCGCTCGCGTTCGCCGAGCAGCACGTCTCGCACTTGCTCCATCCACAGTTGAAGACTTGAACGGTTGCGGTAGCGGTGAAGGGTCCGCAGCGTGTGTTCGCTTGCACCTATGGAACGAAACGACTCGAGCCTTTTGTGCGATGCGTCGCGCCATCCATAGATCATCTGCAGCGGATCAGCGAAAGCGTAAACGCGGTGTGGCGGCGGGGAGAACCTCTCAACAATGGCTGCTTGTAGTGGTGACGCGTCCTGGTACTCGTCAAGCAGAACGACAGGGTATTTGTGCGTCCATAACTCACGAATGGACCGCGAGCCGTCGACTATGTGCCACATGTAAGCGGCCATATCGTCGTAATGCAGGCGACCTGCACGATGGATTATCTCAAGTTCCGCAGCCACCGCCGCGACACTTTGCGGACGCTGCCCGCCGAACCTCTCAGGCAGCCCTTCGTCGAGGGTGTATTCGAGAGCAGCAGCATAGTCGCGCATTGCATTTTCCTGATGGTTCCCCGGCAACGTCAGCCCAGCGCGGGTAATCGCTACGAGCACGTCATTCCGATGTTGAGCATCGGTAGCGAGGTCGAGCGCGAGGGGTAGTCCGAGGCTCTGCCTGAACTGCCAAATCTTTTGCCAAAAGAAACTGTGGTAATTGCTGATGACCGTGAGGCTCCGCTGCTCCGCAGTCAATAGCTCTCGGGAATAGTGGTCGAGCTGTGCACGGGCGGCACGGCTGAACGTGAGTATCAGGACGCGCTGCGTCGGGCTAACGAGTCCGGCGTTTATGTCACGCTCGATCAGCCGTACGGCAGTGAAGGTCTTGCCAGAGCCTGGTGGTGCCGTGACCAGCAGGCGCGGCAACTCGTCTGTGAGAATGGCCTCCTGTTCGGCGTCGCTATAAATCGTGGCTATTACCAGCTGGCTCGGTGCCGGCGGCGATGCCGTGCACGATCTCCATCATTCTGGCGATCGTCGGCGGTACGTCTGAGAGTGCCTCCGCGACAAATCGGCCATCGATGGCGCTCTTGAAGCTGATCCCCGATGTTCCGCGCATCAGGTCGACCAACGCTCGTCGGCGTTCCGGGTTGCCGTAGCCGTGAAGTAGCGAAGGAATGTCGGTGGCCGCGGTCAAGTGGTCCGCCTGTCCAGCGCTGTGAATAACAGATTCGCGGAGTTGAACCCCGTGCTGCTCCCAGCTGCCGTGCGCAGCGACGCTGCGGTCCAGTGCGGCAGCGATGGCATCGACATCCCCCTCGGCGGCGACTACACCCTCCCAGTCTGTGTGGGTGTTCCAGCGGACAACCGCGGCTGGGTGTTCGGCGAGGAGCTGCTCATACGCTGTGAGCTTGTCGGCGTCGCAGACGGCGACAACAGGTATTTCTAGCGAGTGGAAGAAACGAACGTAACTTCGCATCCTGTCGATGCCATCGCAATCGATCAGTTCGATCCGGTTTTCGTCGAGGCCGTTACCCGGTCGATGCTTCTGCCACAGGACTGGGAGCGCTCCGCGCTCGGTCGGTCCCTCGACCAGAACGACCAGATCGGCGTAGAGGCCATCAACGAGCGGTCCACGCGCATGGCGCTCGAAAAACTTGTGTTCGGACGCAGCGCTTTCGCTCAGTGCGCGGACATCCGGTCCACTCGGGAACTCACGGACGAGGTAAATGTTTGACAGAGGGACGACGGCGACGACGTCTGGCGCATGAGTGTTGAGAATTACCTGCGCGGCACCCGTCTCTTCGGACATGAGTAACGAGCGGGTGACCAGCCGTTGGTTAACCGGCTCGAGGTTCTGCTCGGGCTCTTCAATAGCGAGAATCAGATTGCTCCGCGATAGTCGCGCATACTCAAGGTGCGCAGTAAGAAGCAGCACCCTCAGTAGTCCATGACCATGGGACGGCAGTGGCAGGTGAGTTACATCGCGGCGACCGCGCATCACTAGTTGGAGGCTCTGCAGAACGCGTCGGTCACTTAAGCCAGCGACTGCGAAGTCGAGCGAATCGGAGCCACCGACGAGCTGCAGCCGCTCCGCCACTTGTTCGAGCCGCTGAAGAGTCGTGGCGACTTCTGTCTGCTGCATCAATGGCGTCTTGGCCTGCTCGATCGCCTGCCGGATCTCATTGAGTTCGTCCGTGATATTGGCACGTTCGAACAACTTGGAGAAGAGCGAATTGCTGTAAAACGAGAGCTCGTGTAGCGGGTCGAGCGTTGCCGCCACGTACTGCCAGCCAATCCGAATTTTGTCAGCTTGAGCAACCGGTGCTTCGTTAGCTTCTGGGCGAGCGTAGACAGCGCGGGTGGCCTCGCCGAATGGCGCTTGGAAACGGAGTCGAAGAACGAGTTCCCCTTCGTCGAACTCAGCACCGGGGGAGTCCCAACCACCGAAGCCACCGTCCTCGTGTCTACCCTCGAGATATGGCTCGAAGTGCGCTCGGTCGTCGGCGTTGAGGTCATCGAGCACAACGGTGATCTCAACCGGGATCGAAATGTCGAGATTGTGGTAGTCGATGTTTTGGAGCCGGTCTCGATATGGATCGCGGTACGGATTGAGCACGAGGTCGACGGCTCGGAGCAGTGAGGTCTTCCCACCACTGTTCGGACCCACGAGGACGGCGTGCTCCTGGGGTTGCCACGACACCGGACCCTTCCAGCCCCTGTAGTGCGTAATGTCGATCCGTGCGATCCGCATCGCATACAGCGTACGAGGAGATCTGTAGGTGATAGCCGATCCGTTCGGTGCGAATTTGGATGAGCTCGACTGCTTCACGGCGAAACCCAGTTGGGTACGTCGAAGGACTACCCACTGCGGGCTCCTTCCTCTGCGGGATCCCCAGAATCAGGTGCGCGTCAGTGCTGTCAATTCCACATTCCGCACCGTCCGCGTCGGCGCCCTCGAATTCCTGAAGGGTGCGATTCCCATCGGAACCAGCGCCTCAGTGCGGTAGGTGATAGCGAGCGCCGCGCCTCTCACCTTCTTGGAGGACCGCACCGACACCGACGAGCTCGCGAATCGTCTTCGTCCACTGGGCGTCATCCATCCCGGTCATCGCTACGATCTCGGCCTTCGACAACGACGTCCCTGAACTGCGCAATGCGCGCAGCACCGCTTGCACGCCGCCTTCTGCGTCATCCACCCGGATCGCCGGCAGTGCCTCACTTACTTGGCCGAGCGGGACGACCAGGTGCTGGTCTCTTGGTGCGAGGCGCACAACGCTGCGGCGCTCTGCCGCGAGCACGGCCTCTGCTGCAGCGACAACGCCCTCATGGTGTGTGAAGAGGAGCACTTGCGTCCGTTCACCGAGTTCGGACAGCACCTCGAGTGCCGCGGCGGAACGCTCGTCGTCGAAGTTGACAAGCAGGTCGTCGAGGACGACTGGGAGCGGCTCAGGAAGCTCCCCGAGTTGGTACTCGAGCCCAGCGAGACGCAGTGCAAGGTAGAGCTGGTCACGGACGCCGTCACTTAGCTCGTGGACCGCTCGCATCTCGCCGTTGCTCCGTCGAGCGAGCAGGAGTTGGCGAGACCCCACCGTCTCGGGCAGGAGCTCCACGAATCCACCGACGGTCAGCTGACGGAGGATCTCGCCGGCCCGATCCAGGATTGGACCTCGGTGTCTCTCTCCGTACGCGGAGATGACGTTACGCAGGGTCCAAGCAGCCAGCGCGGTCGTCGCGTACTCGTTCGCTCCGTTGACGGCGCGAGCTAGTGCTTCCTCGGCGTCCTGTTCCAGGTCGGCAGCTTCTCCCGAGCCGCTGACGGCCTGAAGCTCGCCCGTAGTCTCGCCGAGCCGTCGGTTTGCACGGTCGACCGCTCCGCCGAGCTCCTCGAGCTCGGCATCGATCGAACCCAGCACGGCGGCTAGCTCGTCGCCGTTCATCCCGATCTCGGAGACTTCTTGGAGGATCTCCTCGAGTCTCCGTCCAGCTCCCTGTGCGACCAGGGTCCCATCGATGTTCTCGACCTGCTCGCGTCGTCGCGCGACCTCGCGCGAACGGTCGACGATGGGCTGGAGAGGCTCGTCCTCCCGGATTCCGGTCTCCTCCCGGAGGACAGAGAGCTTCTGCTCAACGCCTTGAAGGAGGGCTGACGTAGCGCGCACCTTCTCCTCTTCGCTCTCAAGCTGCTCTTCGATGGCTTCTCTTCTCGTCTGGTCTCGACGCGCAATTCCGAGCCGTGCGTTGAGGCTCTCCGCGACCTCGCTCGGACTTCGATCGCCCACCTCCACAAGCTCCCGTGCCGCGTCGTCCACCTTCGAACGGAAGTCGTCCATGTCGCGCTTCATGCCGGTGATTCGAACGTCGAACACCCGGAGTTCGTCGCGTGCGGTCCGCAGGTCACGATGGGCGCGCACTGCTTCAAGTGCCACTGGCGGCAGGGTACCCGCCAGCAATCCGAGAACATCCAACGCAGTCGACCATGCGGTCCGCCACTTCTCCAGGTCCTGCTCGGCGCGAGCGAGGTCCTTGCTCCGTGCCGAACGCTGGTCATTCGCCTGCCGGAGAGTGGCTTCGATCCCCCGTCGACCATCGACGATCGTGCGCGCTTCGTCGATGATCGCTTGTGCTTGGTCGACGAGGTGCTGCAGGCGGTCAGACTCCGGTGCTTTTCCAAGGGCTTCACATATCGATCTCAGTACTAACACCTGTCCATAAATGGATTCCTCGACTGCTTGAAGCGCGCTATTCCGTTCATCGAGCCCGGCTATGGCGCCGTCCAGACTCAGATAGTCGTCACGCCAAGCACTCAACTCCTCAGGTAAGCTGGCCTCTATCCCAACCGGCTCCCACAACGTCCGCCACTCCCCTACGCCTGCTTCAACACCTCGCTCGAGCTCTTCGATGGCACCGCGCACCCCCTCGTCGGCGCGCTCGGACTGCTCCAATTGGGACGAGAGCTGCACGAGCGCGGCGAGCTCCTCGGAGTGGGCATTACGTTCGTCCGCGGCGATATCGGTCTCGTCAAGAGCTGACTCGAACGCGTCCGCAAGTGGTTGGGCGCCAGCCCATTCGGCTACCGATTCGCTCCCTGGTGGACGTTCGTCGAGGTATCCGCGGACGAGTTGCCACCCCACACGACGTCGTTCACGGGCCGTGTCGAGCCGATCAGGATCGGGAACACCGGGTCGAGAGCGAACCTCCTCGATCCCTCCGAGCAGTCTCGTGCGCTCGGAGACAAGATCGGCCAATCGCTTCTCGAGCTGGGTTCGCCCTTCCTGGAGACGACCTCGTCGGCCCTGCTCGGCCGCGATCTGCTGGGCCGACGGCACCCGAAGACGCCTGACCTCGGCGAGCGAGAGATCGTTGAGGCCCAATCGACCCGCCCTCGCGCGCGCGTCCTCCTTGCCGCTCGAGAGGGAAGCCTTGTCGTCCGGCAACGATCGTTCCCTCTCAGCGATAGGGCGAGCGAGCTCGACCGCGCGAGCAAGCGCAGCCACGTCGAGGGCTTCGGGAAGTTCGTCGAGCGTCTGCTCCGCCCGAGCGATCTGCCCGTCAATGCCATCGAGTTCCCGATGTGCAGCGACGAGGGCCGTGTCAATGCTGCCGAATGCCTGAGCGAGCTCTTCGACCGTCTTCAGCTCCACGTCGGTCACGGCACGACCGTGGTCCAGGTCCATACCGAGACGTTCGAGGATCGAGCGGATCTGGCCCTCGACCTCCTGACGCTGGCCGAGACGCTGGGGCAGCTGGTTGGCATCGGTGTTGTACTGACCGATTCCTTTCACGAGCTCGTCGATATCGCCGGCGCGGGCGATCAGCACCGCTGGAACATCGATCTCCGCGAGACGCGACACGAGAGTTTCGACGTTCTTGGTCGCCTCCGCCAGGACGGTACGTTCGGCTTCCTCGGCGACGATTGCCGCGTCAGCGCGACCGAACCAGTCCGGCGAAGTCACAAGGCCGGCGCGTCCAAGCTCCTCGGCCTCGGCGAGTAGACGCTCGCGTTCGGCGGCGAGCGGGAGTGACCGTTGGACCCGTTCGAGCCTCTGCTGCCGGATCCTCCGTTCTTGCTCCTCGCGCTTGACCTTTTCGACCTCGGCACGCGCGGCCGCCTCCTCAGCGACTCGACGATCCCACTCTCGCGACCGGACTCGCTTGGCACGAGCATCCTTCATCGTCTCGCGGTGACTCCGAAGCGCCGACGTGACAACCTGCGCGCGCCCGTTCTCCAAGTAGAGCTCGGCGGAACGTTTGTCGAGGCGCTGCAGGACCTTATTCACCGATCCCGAGCCGAGGCTCGCACCGAACACGAGCCGACCGATCTCGCCGTCACCGGCGAGCAGGTCTTCCGACCCAATTCGCAACTGGTCGTGGTTGATCGAGAAGAGCCGTGCATACGTCTGACGCCCGATGCTCCCGAGCGCCCCAGCAACGAGCTGCTCCTCGAGAGCCCCGCCGTTCTCGTCGACAAGAGGAGCCTTGGAGATTCCCTGACGGATGAAGCCGAACTCGCTCCCGTCCGCCCGGAGGACGTGTGCTCCCACGCGGAGGCCGTACCGGCCATGTAGGTAAGCGTCCTGTGAGTCGGCAGGCAGGCCGAACAAGGCAGCGCTGAGTGCTCGCATTGTGGTCGACTTCCCGGCTTCGTTCGGACCGAAGATGATCGTGAGGCCTCGTCGCGGCGAAACAAGGTCGAGGCTGAGGTCCCGCAGGTGCCCGTAGGAGAGCAAGTCGAGGCGCTCGATACGCATCAGACGCCACTTCCGAGCTCACCGGCGAGAAGCGCGGCGACGTCGTCGAGCACCTCGTTAAAGGAATCTTCGTCGAGTCCCTTGGCGCCGAGAGCTACCGCCTCTCTTCTTTCGGGTCCGAACCGGTTTCGCAATCCCGCAAGAAGTCCCTGCGCGTTGGCCCTCTTATCAGGATTGGTCCGAAGAAGCGCGAGTTCACTGAGCACGGCAGCCAACGCTTCGCCCGAGACTGGGAGCTCGTTCGACGACTCGCTCTGCAGCACGATCCGTTCGAGCCACAGCGACTCGCCCGCGCCAGTCGCGTCGGCTTGCAGCTGCGCCTCGTAACGCTCAGGCTCGCGGAGCCATGCAGCGGCAAGGGCGCGATTCGCCCTGAGGGTGACGCGAACAGCGTTCATCTCGGCGTTGGACGCCGCTTGTGTCGCCATGATCTCCTCGACGATCCGTCCAAGGGCATCATCGACCGAGGACGCAGTCCGGACGTCCACCTCGAGACGCGCCCACACAACCGGAGCCAGATCGACTTGCGAGACGGAGACGATGCCATCCAGGTCGAACTCGACGACAGAGGCGCCCTTCGGCCCTGTTTCCCCGACGTCCCGACCCTGGAGATTGCCGGGAAACACGATGTGCACACCGTCTTCGACGATGACCTCTCGCTTGTGGACGTGTCCGAGTGCCCAGTATGAGTAGCCGTGGCGGGCAAGCGCCGCGACCGTGCACGGGGCGTAGCGATCGTGGCCGGGCCTCCCATCGAGTGAAGTGTGAAGCACTCCGATGTTGAAGAAATCGGATACCGGCGGGGGATAACCAAGCGACAGGTCTTCGAGAACGGCCTTCGTCGGGTAACTCTGGCCGTGGATCGCCACGCCCAGACCGTCTAACAAGACGGTTCCCGGCTTGTCCCAGGCGAGGACGTCCACGCCGTCCGGAAACCTGAGGCGCTTCGTAATCTCATTGGCGGCGTCGTGATTCCCGTACGCGATGACGACCGGAATACCACCCTCGCGGAGCCTCAGGAGCTGTCGCTGAAGGAAGATCGCTGTGTTGAAGTCGTCACGATCTCCGTCGTACAGGTCACCAGCGATCACGACGAAGTCGACCGACTGCTCGAGCGCTAAGTCGACCAGGCGCTCGAATGACCGCCGGGTCGCGCCCCGCAAGAGGTCCGTCGGGGCTCCGTCGTACCGAGTGAGGCCACGCATTGGGCTGTCGAGGTGGATGTCAGCACAATGGATGAATCTCACGCCGCCCCCGTTCGTCGAGGTCAGATGGCATAGCCGTCCGCAATCGACATGCTACTTAGAGGATGCGCGATTGCCGAGCGTCTGCTTGACGGCAACCCGCGGGGCGCGGTCGCCAAGTCCCAGGCGGGACCGACGCCGCGTCAAGAGGACATACCCTGCCTTGGTGTCCACCGAGCCGCAGCGTCCGGCACGCACGGGGCTCCCCGTCGAAGACGTCATACCTGAGCTACGCGCCGCGCTGGCTGGCGACGGCGTCGCTGTGCTGCAGGCAGAGCCTGGCGCAGGCAAGACGACGCTCGTACCGCTGCGGTTGCTCGACGAACCCTGGCTTGCCGCCGCCCGCATTGTCGTCATGGAACCACGCCGAGTCGCTGCTCGCGCCGCGGCGGCTCGGATGGCGAATCTGCTCGGCGAAGAGGTCGGCGCGACGGTCGGGTACGTGACTCGAGACGACCGGCAAGTTAGCCGGTCGACGCGGATCGAGGTGGTCACCGACGGCATCCTCACCCGTCGACTGCAGCACGAGCCGGATCTGCCGGGGGTGGCGATGGTGATCTTCGACGAGTTCCACGAGCGGCGCCTGGAGGCCGATTTGGGCCTGGCGCTCACACTGGATGCGCGGAGCGGACTGCGCCCGGAGCTACGGGTGCTGGTCATGTCCGCGACGCTTGACGTCGAATCGCTCGCGGCCCTGTTGGGAGGAGCGCCTGTCATCTCCAGTCGCGGCCGGACGTACCCGGTCGCACTTCGCTGGAAGACTCCGCCGCGTCCCGGTCGCCTCGCGACGACTGTCGCCGCCGTGGTCAGCGAGGCGTTGCAGCGCGACGTAGGCAACGTGCTGACCTTCCTTCCGGGCGTCGGCGAGATCCGGGCGGTGGCGAGCGCGCTAGGTGACGTCACCGGCGTTCAAGTCATTCCGTTACATGGAGGTCTCTCCGCCGCGGAACAGGATCGGGTCCTGCGATCGGGGTCGCTTCGGCGTGTCGTGCTCTCGACCGATCTCGCCGAGACCAGCGTGACCGTCGAAGGCGTCGGCGTTGTGGTGGACGCCGGTCTGGCTCGCCGGCCCATGTACGACCCAGCGACGGGGCTCACCAAGCTCCGCACCGTCACCACCTCGCGCGCTTCAGCCGACCAGCGCTCGGGTCGAGCCGGGCGCACCGCGCCAGGCGTCGCGTATCGCCTGTGGTCGGAAGCAGACCACCTTGCTCGAAGCCTGTGGTCCGAGCCGGAGATCCTGAGCGCCGAGCTGGCGGCGCTGGTGTTGGAGCTGTCTGTATGGGGTGCGCGCGTCGCGTCGCTGCGATGGTTGGACCCGCCCCCGTCGGCTGCGGTGGCGACCGCCCGGCAGCTGCTTGAGGGGCTGGGGGCCCTCGAGGATGGGCGACCGACCAGTCTCGGACGGCGGCTCGTCGAATTACCCGTTCATCCTCGTCTCGGGCGAATGCTCGTGGAAGCGCCCCGCCACGACCTCCCGACCGCCGCGCTGCTGGCAGCGCTGCTGTCCGAGCGCGATGTCTTTGGACGCTCCACCGCGGACGGCGCGCTCTCCGCCGACGTGGCGAACCGTCTCGCGGTCCTCGAACGCGACGACCACGGGGAGCCGGCCCCGGTCGACCGCGCCGCAGTCGCTACCGTCCGGCGGCGCGCGGACGAGCTCATCCGACGCGTCGAGCGAGCGGCAGCGTCGGATCGCGCGTCGATCGAAACGCTGCCGCTGGGCGAGACCGACCACGACCCAGGCCGGCTGCTTGCCCTCGCGTATCCCGATCGAATCGCTCAGCGGCGAGGCGGTGGAAGGTACCGGTTGCGTCAGGGCGGCGGCGCGGTCCTCCCGGCGCACGATCCGCTGGCGAGCGCCGAGTGGTTAGTGGCTGTCGACGTGGAGGCTGGCGCAGGCGGAACTGGCCGGGCCGACGGTCAGATCCGTCTCGCGGCGGCGCTCGACCGAAGCGACGTCGAGCGGATCGGTGCTGCACACGTCCAGCGTGTGGTGCGTCTGGAATGGGACGAACAGCTCGACGATTTGCGGGCGACCGAAGAACGAACGCTCGACGCCCTCGTGCTCGACGCTGTCCGCGGTCCTGCTCAGCCGGGATCGAACACAACCGCGGCGCTGGTCGCGCACGCGGCTCGAACGGGCCTGACCGTCCTCGGTTGGACGCCCGCCTCCCGATCGCTGCAGGCGCGCGTGGGGTGGGCCCGTCGGGCCTTGGGTGAGAGCTGGCCGGACGTTTCCGACACAGAGCTCATCGCGAGCGCGCCGGAATGGCTGACGCCTGCGCTGAAGGGGGCACGCGGGCGATCCGAGCTCGCGCGCGTCGATCCGTCCGCAGCAATCCGAGCGGCGCTCAGCGGCCGGAGCGCCGAACTTGATCGCCTGCTGCCCGCCGCCCTCGAGCTCCCGGGTGGAAGGAGGGCCCCGATTGCTTACGACGGCGATCGGCCGCGCGCCGCGGTTCGGGTGCAGGATCTCTTCGGTGTCGTCGTGCACCCCGCGGTAGCCGGAGGTCGCGTACCGATCACGCTTGAGCTGCTCTCCCCGGCGGGGCGTCCGATTCAGATCACCGCCGATCTGCCGGGCTTTTGGAGCGGCTCATGGCGCGAGGTCCGTCGCGAGATGATTGGGCGTTACCCTAAGCATTCCTGGCCGGACAATCCGGCCGCGGCGTCACCTCCGTCGAGGCGAACCGGCGCTCGCCGAGCGAAGTAGCGCCGAGGTCGGGCGTTTCAGCCACGAGAACCAGGGCTGGCCGTTCATTGTCGCAGCTACTTCGTACCCTGAGGTGATGCCCTCATTGGTCGAAGAAAGCTCTCGGGCTGAACTTCGATCCGAGGCCCAGCGACACCTCGTCGTTCTCGCGGGCCGCCTCAGAGTCCGGACGAATGTTTGAGGTTAAGGAGACGAGAACGGTTTGTGAGAACGCTGGCCGAGATGGGGATATGCAGGATTCGCAGCTGAGTCGAGGTCGTCTCAATTACCCTCGTTTTCGAGAAAGCCTTCGAATCATTGGGCACGAAGGCGTCGATTGCATCGACGCCGTGCCTTATGTCATAAGCGACGATGATCCTCGTGTTCATCGGGACGAAGCCGGCACTCCTTCGGCGATTGCAACCTGCTCAGCCCGATAGCCGCTCACGATGCCTGCAACATGCCAGTCCGCTGTTCCTTGTTTGCAGAACGCGACAGAATACAACGCGGACCTCCGCGCTCCCGCTCGAGAGCAGTACCATTCTCCGGCCGTCGAACATTTCCGGTTGCATCACGTGCACGGCGCAACCGTCTCTGACGGCCTCCGCGACGAGAATGGAGGCTGGCGGCGCCGCGGCCAGGGCAGCCGGCACCGCGTAGGGGTATTGCATGTTGACTTTCCTTCCGCAAGAAGCGTTCGCCTTGCAGTGATTACCGCGATCTTTTGTCAGGAACCTTGACGAGGGAGGGACCGTCAGGTATCCTGACGGATTGATGGCTCCCCACAGGTACGCCTACCCGTTCGAGGAGGAGAGCGTGGCTCCCTCCGTTCTGCTCGACTTTGTCCTAAGGGAGCACGTCAGTGATCCGATTGCGACGCTGAGGGGAATTGGCCGACTTCAATCGTTGCTCAGTGACATCGAGGACGTGGCGGTACTCAGCGCGCGTGCGGACGACATCTCGTGGTCGAAGATTGCCGACGCGGTCGGCAGAAGCAAGCAGGCAGTCTGGGAAAAGCACCGTCCCGACGGGAACCCGTGGGTTGACAGAAAGCGGGTTCGTCTTTCCGACATCGGAGCGCTTCTTGACCGACTCAAGCCGCTCGCGCATCGACAAGGGTTGACACCCGAGGAGCAGCACGTCGAGGAGTGGCGGAGCGGCGTGAACCTTCTGCGCCGAGCGCTGACGGCCTTTCCTCGAGAGGAACTGCCCCTCTGCCGTGATTTGGCGCGAGAAGGCGCAAGACGCGTCGACGAACGATCGATGGTCGATCAAGCGACCGCCGAGGTGCAGGGCGCGCTCGAGTCGTTACAGCCGCTCATCCTCACGCCGGAGGACCTCAAGAGCTTGCGTGCGCCGCGGATCATTGTTGAGTAGTTCGCTTTGAGAGGCCTGGATGACGCAGTACGCGGCCGAACTCAGTGGTACATCGCGGCGTGAGGCGGGATCGTCGCCTGGATGACAGTTCCGCGATTGAGTGCGCGGTGTCAGGTCGTCTGCCGCTCAACCCCATCCCAGAGGTGCTGGGGTGATGTCGGCCAATCGAACCGCTCGACGCCGAGCGAGAACGCTGCTGGGTCCGTGACGCCAGCGACGAATTCGCTTCGACGGTCGTCGAAGTCTTCGAAGAACGGATCGTCCCATTCCAGGGGGAGGAAAATGGCCGCTGGACCGATGCGGACGATCACGCTTCGAAGAAGATGGGGGCGCGTCACCAGCGCGATCTCACGGAGATCGTCAGGAGACGAGTCGTCGTAGAAGATCGGCAGGGGATCGATCAACTGCTCGTTGGCTGAATGAAGCTGCTTGATGAGTACCTCGAAGGCGGTTTGGAGGGCGTAGACGTAGCCGAAGGTCGCAAATGCGACCAGGAAGGCTGCACGAATGAGCGAAAGATCAGCCAGACGCGGATTGCCTCGAATGGGGATCCGCATCGTGATCTCTCGCCCGGCTAAGGGAGTTTGTGCCCATCGCGACGAGACTTCAAGGTGTTCCTGAAGCCGTTCGGGATGGTTCTGACGTTCGATGGGGTCGAACCTCAGTCCTTCTGGGCCGATCGCGAGTCGGCCGCGCGCGAGCGTGCCCTCTTGAGTCGTCTCGACGTTCTCGTATACGGCAGTGCCACCCCGCGCGAGTTGCCGAGTGTTGTGGCGGTGTAGCAGCTCGGCGTCGAGCTGACTTCCTGACCGGCTGTTGCAAGCTCGGCAGGTCAGCGCGATCCCGCGACCCCCGATGCTTGACGGAGGCGCGTGCTCTACCGTGAGGTCCGTCGCGATCTGACTTCGGTCGAACGAGTCTCGGCAGAGGGGACAGACGTATTTGTCACCCAGTTTTGGGACGAGGAGCCGATCGAGTGCGGCAGCTCCTAAGTCAAACCAGCGGTGCTCCGTGGACCGTGCGGACATGTTGCTTAACGATTCCATCGCGGATCAACGTTCGCGCGGATGGACGAGCTCACGGCACTTGGTGGCGATTCCCGGCTGGTACACAGTGCTGTGTATCGCTTCGTGTGGTTATGAGCCGAGCGAGGACAGCCGGAAACTGACATACCCCGGTCGTAGCCTCTAGCCATGAGCAGCGAGGCGAGTCCAGCCGAGGGCGAGTCCCTTGATGGACTCGTCGCGCGAATCGATCAAGCCGCCGAGGGAGTAGGAAGTACGGACGAGGTCTGGGACCGGCTCCGGTTGCAGCCCAGCGAAGAGGGGAGCGCGACTGCACTCGTCGGCAAGGCCTTCCTCTACGACGAACGCTCTAACCGCCAGACGGATTCCGCCGCGCCGCACTTCGCCGAGTTCATTGCTCGGCAAAAGGCTGAACAGCAAAGGGCGGAAGAGCTGCGGGGGCTTGTTCAAGGCATGGTCCGGCACTTCCATCTCTACAACACCACCGAGGCAATCCGCCTCCCGGATGCGGATGGCGTATTTCCGGCGACGACACTGTGGCGAGCCTCTCTTGTCGTCGTAGATGCGAACACGCTGCGCAACGACATCATTTACGCCTGCCGACACGAGGGCACACCGACAACACTGGTCAATGGCGCCAACAGTCAGATGCTTCGGCTCTTCTGCGCTCGTCACGTTCTCGAGGAACTCCACGAGCACTACCAGGAGTGGTGCGAAGAGGACGTGCCGGTCGCCAAGTTCGTCAAACACTTCAAGACGTCATACGCGCCATTACTGCGGGCAGTGCGGCAGGTGCCGGACGGACTGTTATCGACCGAAGAGCAGGACCGAGTGGAGGTTCTCCGCGTTGACGATCCTGACGACATCCCGTCCGTCACGCTTGCGCTGTTGCTCCGAGCCTTTTACATGAGCGAAGACCTCAAGGCTTGCAGGGCGGTGTACGGACGCGAGTTCTCCAACGACGAGGTGCGAGCGTGGCGCGAGGTACTCGGCGCTGGCGGCGACGCGGGAGTCGTAGGCAGCCTCTTCCAGGTTGGAGCGATGCTCACCGGTGCCTTGGGCATGGGTGTCTGGGCCCTCTTCGACAAGCTGACCGGGAGCCTCAACCCGTGGATCAGACTGTTAATTGCCGGCGTGGTCATCGGTGGCGGGGGCTACCAGTACCACCGGATGCCAGAGGAGCGCCGAGACGGGGTCCGCAACGGTCTCGAGCAGGCGCTCAACGTGGCTGCGGCGTTCAGCGCTGAGTACGTTGCCGCCATCACCCGGATGAATCGCGCGCTGCCAGCGGCGCCGAGCCGGGAGCGGCTCGCTGGCGAGCAGCAGCGACGGAACGTGCTAACCCGCGCGTGCCTCCACGCTCTCGGCCGTGCGCAGGGTCATCAATCCGCGGTTGAGCTCGCTGAGCTACTGCCGAGCCTCGGAGTCGGCCAAAGCGCTCCGCTGGTACGCGAGGTGCTCTACAAATATCCCGGTTGCTTCGAGTCCGTCTACTCGGGGCGGTGGCAGGTGGGCACGGCGTTGGTTCGCGCTCCACGGGGCATCGACGAATCGAGCTGAGAGGAGCATGGAGTGGCTGACGATTCCGAGCCGTTGAACCCGAAGCTCATCGATGATGTGCGCAGCGCGATTGAAGACCTGACGCCCACGGTCTCTGACTACGTGGGTCAGTCACAGGACCTCGCGGAGCGGCACTGGAACGAGCACATGATACGGATGGCAGATGCTGGCGCCGTGGGTGGCGCAATGGCAGGCCAGCTGATTTCGGGCTACCGCTTCCTCGCCTTCAAGCTTGTTCTCGAACTGAGTGCTGCGAAGGGCGTAACTCCCGACGCGGCGCTGCGTGCCATCGGGAAGTGGACCACGCAGCTCGAGCAGCCGTAAAGCGGCGGTTCGGGCAACCTCTTCGACCAACGCAGGCCCTTGGCGTCGCTCCGCCCAAACCTCAGCCGTCCTAATCAACACCTGGGCCGTCTTTCAGGACGCCTGGATCGTTCACGAGAAGGGAGGTTCGCTATCGGCATCCGTGCTTGGAATCCCACAGATTGTGAAACCGCACTACTGGGAACTACGCGTGGGCATCGCCGGCATGGAATCGACGACACCGGAGGAGAGGTAGTCAGTCCACATGAGCGCCTGGCCAACGGTGGCACCAAAGTAGGTCCTTATGGTTGCTGGTTCCTTAGCTGGGTCAACGACAACGTGTTCGACCTGCAAGAGGTTGCCAGTGGTCGGATCGAGGATCACCTCCATGCAAAGACCCGCATACACAGGGCTCGCGATCCCGATTCCTCTTCGTCCGCTCCGATCTGTTTGCTTACCGAGGAGCTCCACGCCGTGCAGGCTCGCCATCACCCGATACAGAGCTGAGCGAAGCGCGGGCGTCATGCCGGTCTCGGGCGTGCCGAGGAGCGCGACTGCCATTTGAAAGGTGGCCGCCGCCGAGCCAGAGGGCAGGGAAACAAGGTCCCACCCGGGGGTCGAGCCGGCCACCGCGCAGTTGACGTTCATAGGACCACCTGTGGCAGCGAAACAGGTGAAAGCTGGATTTGGGAACCATTCGAGAATGGAGACGCCATCTATCTCCAAAAGGGAGGGAACATTAAAGCTGTTCTCAAGTGCCTTGAGTCTGTCAACTAGCGCGGGTGGATTGGTTGGCAACTTCGAGACGTCGAACGGCGGGACGCCTTCTGATACCGGTACGGCAACCATCAGTTGTGGCGGAACCGCCCGCGTCGACAGCGCCTTCGGAGGCGATCCTGCCGCCACCCAGTTCGCCCGGCTCTCCTGCGTCGTGAACCGGACGGGACCGACATTGTGAATGACCATCACGGCCGAGCCGTTCGAAGCCATCCAGAACTGGCTGTCGATCTTGTAGTCGAGATAAACCGGGTCAGCATAAACCGGGGTAGTGAGGGCGATCTCGCCGAGGTACGAGAGGCTGGAGGTCTTGTTGTAGAGGTACCGACCTGGCCCGAGCTTCAGTGGTGGTTGATCTGCCGCCGCAGTGGCAGCTTCCCGGAGCACTGCTGCCGCAGCCGGGATCGTCCCGTCGAGCGAACCAGGCAGCAATGCGATAACAAGCACGGTGACTGCCGCGACTGCTGTCAGGCCGGCCAGCGCCACGACTGTGCGTCTCTTGGCGCGTGGGGGCGTCCCGGCGATCCGTGCCTCGATCGCGCGTCCGAGCGGCGATTCGGCATCGGGCTGCTCGCTTAGGAATGCCGGGTTAGCTTCTCTGATCAAGGTGTCGAGGTTCATGGCGTCGAGGTCCTCCAGGTTTCGGATGATCGGGTGTCAGGTGCTCGAAACACATCGGCATCAGTCGGATGCTCAGACGGCATCGAGAGCTCGAGTTCTTTGGCAATGCGCTGTTTGGCGCGGTGGAGGCGAACGGCGACCGTATGAACGGAGCAGCCGAGGACCGCCGCTGCGGCCTCGTGTGTCAGCTCCTCCCATAGAACGAGCCGGAGAACCTCCTGGTCAGCTGGGCGAAGACGAGAAATGAGAACGAGTAGACGGTCGTGCAAGGGGTCGCGGATCGTTTCGCGCTCGACCGGTGGCTCGATTGCAATGCGGGCATCGAGTCGGACTCGACGCCAACGGCGCTTGCGATGCTCGGACACGACTCGCCGCGCCACGCCGTAGAGCCAGAGCAGATCGCCGGGAGGTTCCGGCACGCTGTCGATCCGTCGCCATGCGACCGCGAATACGTCCGCAACGATGTCGGCAACCTCCGATTCGGAGAACTCGCGTCGTCTCACGTACGCGAGCACCGTGCGGAAGTGTGTTCGGTAAAGCGCGTCACAGCGCGCCTCGGGCGGAGGGGTGTGAGCTTCGCTCATCCGGCCGGACGATCCGCGCGGAGGTCCATGCCTCTTTATGGTCGCGGGAAGCGCGAACCTCTCACTCACGTTCGACGCGCATGCCTAGAAGGGAATCGTCGGCGCCTACGGCGCAACGGAACCGAACGGCGGAGGCCTGGGTTCCTTTCCGAGAGTTCAGCCTGAGCGCCCTCACAGAGGCGATGGTACGGCACAGGCGATAATGAAATAGATCCGCCGCGGCGGAGCATCACTCGTTGCAAAGGGAGGTTCAGCGCGTAATTGATCGGTGTTCACCAGTCCGCCAATCGGGAATACGGCAGAGCTCATGACTTCCACGCCCATCTCAATCCCAGTCGGAGATCCGCGACGTCGGCCTTCCGACACGAACCCCACCTCGCTCTCTCGCCACGCGAGCGACATTTGGCCAGTCACCGCAAGAGCGACATAACGTTTCGTCTGGGTGGTCGCGCTAACGGGCTTAGCGGGACCAAGTGCCACCCAGACGGTTACGCGAGCGCCTCGGTGAGGCGAATCACGCTTCTCTTGTACCCAGGCATCACCTCACCAAGGTGAGGGTTGACGCACCTTTCCGCGGACTTGTGTGGTGCATGTGGTGCGAAATGTCCGTGGAGCGCGCTCCACGAAGGAACACCGTGGGTTCGGGAAGGTGAGCGGTTCCGGTCGGCCGCTGCATTTGAACCGGGCCGAGGTTTAAGGTTCTCGTTCTCGACTCGAAACGCCAGCTACTTCAGGCCGAAAATCCGCAAGAGCCGCCCGATGGCACCCATGGACTTGGAATAGGACTTCCGGCGCACGACGCGCTTCGCGTAGGCGCCTGGGCCTCGTGAGGCGGCGCGGACGTTGTTGCTGAGCCGTGCAGCCCGGTAGAGGTTGCTGGTGAGGCTTCGCTTGCGTGGCATCCGCTTTCCCCATGTAGTTAGCGAACACAAGCAGCTTACGAGTCTCAGGCGTTCATCCGGAAGCGTGGCAAGTCTGCGGGGCCGGCCTCAAGCTTCTCGAGGATCCGCCGATTTCACTCGAGGCGGATTCCAAAGGTCGCCGCGAGGCGTTCGCAAGCACCCAGGCGGAGGATCCACAGCTCGGAGCATCTCTTTCCGTCTTCTATTTCGGCCAGGAGTTCTCCTGCCCGAGTCTGCCGCTCTCGCCACATCGCGTGTTCTCGCTCGCGATTACCAGCGGCCTTGGCTTTCTCGAGACGCTTGTCCAGCTGATTCAGCTGGGCAGTCATTTCATTGCTCAGGCGTGTCAGGTCTGGAACTTCGGTCACCGCCCACGTCTTCACAGAATCGGCGAATACGTGGAGAAACTCTCCGGCGTAGAACTCGGGGATCCTCGCCGACAGATCCTGGATCCGCTGAGCGACCTGAGTGACGAATGCGCTCTCTGCCTCCGGAGTATCGAGGGCAGCCAGCAACGACATTGCTGTCGCGTTTAGCTCCGCATAGGCGATCTCGTATGCCTCCTCTCCTTTCTTCACACGCAAGTTCGGCCTCCTACCGGCTTGGCCGCCTGTCCCGAAGCCCGACGCTGCAGACGGCTGGTCCTGCAGTGGTTTCGGCACGCTGGGCGACTGCTCAGTCCACCGAGTCCCGTCCCACCAGCGGACGCTACCGCTGCCGTTCGGATCGGGATACCAGTTGGGTGGGGGCTTTTGCGGCACTGGTCCCTGCGTTCCTTGTCCCACCGGCACCCGCCGCTTCACTTCAACAGCAGGCTGAACCCTGTCGGAGTCGGCTCCCGAATGAAGGCTCAGCTGGTGGCCGCAGATGCGGCACTTCTTTTGTGTCGTCCGAACTATCTCGGTGATGCCTAGTGAGTAGACGTCCGCAAGTACCCGACCCGTATCGCGGCCAGCATTCGCCACCTTGCTGTTGGTGCACCTCTTGCAGTCGCGACAGCCAGTGTTTACGTGAGGCTTCACCATCAGACCCGCTCCGTCACTGGCGAGAGATGCACCACGTCGCCTCCTGGTTCGAGTCCACGACCGAACTGTCCCCTGAGCGCCAATCACGCGTTCGTTGTTGCCGCGCAAATCTACTCGTAGGCGGTCGCTTCAGGCTTCGCTAGCTATCCCAGCCTGGTGGATTTGTCAACCTGAGTTCACATGAAGTGATGAGAGCTGGCCGAGGTGAACCAACTATCATTCACTGACAGCAGGCTGCCAAATGATCCCCAGTTGCCGTCGTCGTCATGTCACCTCGTGCATCCCCGAGGCGCCCGCTGTGTCACATGCCCTGCCGGGCATGTCGCCAGGCTCTCTGCAAGTGGCATCGCGAGTCGCACCGCACTGTCTTGGCTGTGCGCTCGATCGCCTGGCTAGCTCGTCGCGAAGGGGAACCGACGGCTTCGCTATCGCGGTATCACATCGGGCCGATCCACAACTCTTGACTATTCCTCGAGTCCGAGGCGACGAGCCAGTGCCTGTGGGCCGATGATGACCAGTTCGGAGACCGCTCGGCTAATTCCGACGTACAGCAGGGTGTCGGAGATGTCGTTCGTTTCTGAAACCAAGAGAACCGTGTCCGACTCCAGTCCCTTCGCTCGGTGGACGTTCTCACAGACGACTGAGCCCTGACCACCTCTCTCCCATGGCACTAGGCCCAGCTGCTCTCGGATCGTTTCTCGGGCACGACTCTGGCGGGTGAAGTCCGGTCGGAGCGAGCTGCTTACCGTCTCCACGAGGATTCCGTTCGGGTCTCTTCCCTCGCGTTCCAAGAGTCGAGAGAGCTCGCTCCTGACTGCACGAACAGCTTCTTCGATACTCCCAGCTGCAATCCATCGAATGGGAAGCGACTCCGGGCGTCTCTTGGGTGCCGGAGCGCCGTTCAGAAAGCGGCGCAGTAACTTGGCGATCTCAAAAGTATTCCGGCAGTTCGTAACCAGCTCACCCCGGGTCCACCCGTCGTCGGCGGAGGGGACCACGAAGCCGCGATGGTAGAGGTCCTGAGCTTCGTCCGCGACGAGCAACAATCGTCCACGAGGATTGAGCAACGCAGTTAGCCAGGCGATCCAGGCCGGGCTGAAGTCTTGCGCTTCGTCCACAACGATGGAGTCAAAGCGATCTGTGATGGAAGGCCAATGGCGGTGGAGGTGTCCGATCGCCGTGAAACTCCACCATTCATCGCCCGCATCAAGGGGGACATCGAGTTGTGGCATGCCGGCAAAGCTGCGTGCTAGCTGGAGAAACGCACCGATAATAAGGTTTTCGTCGTCGGGCAGTCGAGTGCGCAGGTCCGCTCCCAACGGCTCGTTGTAGCACGTCAATAGAGTCCGCTCACCTCGGGCGAAGGCGCGTCTGGCCCACGATGTGGCTAGACGGGTCTTGCCAGTTCCAACACTTCCGGTGACTGCGACCCGTCGGTTAAGGTCGAGGCGCTCGAGCACGCTGATCTGGTCGGCGCAGATTTGATCGAGGCGTCTCCGGGCTGCGATTGCTCTCGCCTCAGGGTCCCAGGTGAATTGCGCGCTGGGACGCAGTAGCCGCACAATCTCCTCGACAGCGGAGCCGGCCAGGGCTTGGTTGCGCGTTCGTGACAGCATCAGCCGTTCAATTGCTTCCTCGGCGTCCTGAAGATCAGTTGCGGTAAGGACCTGCGATCTGTTCAACCCGGGCGGCAGCGTGCCGATCATCCCTTCGGTATTGGGAAGCGCTATCCCGTTCTCGACTTCCAGATGTTGGAGCGATTCCGACTCGCCACGCAGAAGGTCCCGGAGGGCGTACGCGTTCGTGCGAGCTTGCCAATCCGGCTGTGGCTCAAGTGGCCTTCCAGCCCCGCACCACACTCCATCTCGTATCTCCACGCGGTGGGCTTTGATCTCGATGTTGGCGACTCCGAAGCCGTGGTGGACCAGCACGATGTCCAGCTCGCGGTCCCGTCTCTCCTCCCACAGCCCGACGTTGGGAATGATGATCCAACCGTCGTTGAGCTGATCCCGAAACATCTCGACCACGCGCCGCTCTGCTTCATTCTTGAGGCTTGATAGCTGGAAGTCTTCCGGGATGAGTTGACCCATGGTCGCGATCTTGCCTCAACCGGCGAGCCGCCGCGTCTGGGTACCGTGGGGTGACTGCTTTGGGATTGTGATTCTCATGGACCATCCCTCCGGCAAACTGGTCACCGAGCAACCTCTGGTAGTCGATCACTTTGACGCGTCCGCGCCAACAGCCCGACCACGCCCTCCCGAAGAACGTCCAGGGACAAGCTGGAACGGCCCGGCCTGGATTCCGCGGTAGAGGCACACCCTCAATGGGAGGGGTTCGACGTTACCTTCCGACGCCGGGTCTCGATGACACAGCTGTGATGTATTCTAGTAGTTAACTCATCCGGAATGACTAAAGAGATCTGGTTCGATAACGATCCGAGGACCTACCTGAGGCTTGGCGCCAACGCCAGGCGATGAGGAGGACTAAATGACTCGTCGTAAAAGTCGCGCGGAACTGGAGGAATGGCTCGTCGCCGTCGACCGCCTCCTGACAGAGGAACGGGAGCACGCGATCTCACCGTCGACGGTTCCACCGGCGAGCGACGACACAGTAATTTGGACGATGAGATTGAGCACGTTTCAACGCGACCTCGTAGGGTTGATCGACCTGCTCGTGAGCAGTCCAGGGCGGTGGGTCTTCATTCTCGAACCTGGCGAGAGTGACCGCTACTTGCAGATGCTGGTCTACGAAGACGGCTCGATCTTCGCAGAGGCTGTCTCCAACAACTTCCTGGAAGGGCCCGATCGCTTGAGTACCGAGGAGGAGGCAGCACTCGGCGTTATTGGGTGGAATGAACCCCGTCTTCCCGACAAGCCGAACTGGTGGGCGGTGCAAGCCACCCTCTACCCGGACACATCAAAACTCGCCCGTCTCGTCCTCGGGACGCTCGGGGGGGTGTACGGGTTGTGTGGCACTGATCTGGTCACTGGCAAGCTTTTCGATTCGCCCCGGCGCGGCGATACGCCGGCATCCAGCATGTCTTACCCCTCGGCCAACTTTGTAGCTCCCTCTGAAGGAAGGGAAGCAGTCAGGCAATACGGGTGGTCAGACGCCTTCCATCGTTCGCGACTAAGCCCCGTTGTCTTCGTGGTTGCCGCGGACTTCGTTGAACCGGTGCTTGAGGTCCTCGCGGCGAACGGCGTGCCGCTCGTGAGTCACTCGTCGAAGTCCGACAGTGCGTACAGCTCGGCAGCGCTCCTCGACGGGCTGGTCATTTCGGTCCTCACCTATGGCTTTCCAGCGGGACAGTTGTCCACAGGGTGGCGGGTGCTCGGCCGAGTCGGACAGGACGCCGAGATCGTCGTGCTCCTCAGAGGTGCGAATCCTCGAACGTCAACTCCACGGACGTGTCCGGTACCGGCTAGGCGTTCGAGACGCTCGCTGCCGTTGTCGTACTCGAGGAGGAACGGGAGGCTGGTGTCGGTTTCGGTTACGGACCGGCGACCGTGAGCTACCGGGATTCGGTGATCCGGTAGCGACGAGGCGAGGCGCTCACGAGCTGCGCATCGCCAGCGACCTCCAGTCGGGCGAGGGCGTTGGACACGGCTCCTTGGGAACGGCCGAGTGCCTTGCCGATCTTACTGGTGCAGAGCAGTTATTCGAATGTGCGGTATTCGTAGCTGTTGTGCGGGGAAGGTGACGCGCTTGACGAAGAGCTCGGCGCTGACGGTGGGCGGCGTGGCTGAGGTGGTCGCTGCGCAATCGGAGCCCTGACTGTGGTCGAAAGGCGCCTTGAGGTCGTCGCCGAGGTGGAGGTAGGTCTTCTGCACTGCCTCGACCGACGCCCCGATCTCGTAGTCGAGCCCTTCCTTGCCGTGCATCGGCCCGGCGGAGCTGTTATTGCTCAGCGCCTGGACGTACCGGCGGTCGTAGCCGGAGCACCATGATCTCGATGTCCTTGTCCGTCACGGTCCGCCGAGAGGATCGGAGCAGGCCGAGGATCGGGCACAGGCCGAGGCAACAGAGGGTGAAGGCCACGGCCGATCATGGTCGCTGGTGGCAAACACTGCCAGCTCAGGGCAGCGATCGAGGTTTTGGTGCCCTACACCTCGCCAGTCCCGCCGAGATGCCCGAGCCATGGCGTCTCGAGCGGGTGGAAGGCGGCGGGCACGCCCAGTCTTTGCCACCGTCGACCCAAATGGCCGGCGACCACCTGCTCACCGGGTGCCCGAAGCCTACTGGCCCCCCTCGATCCTGCGGCTGCGTTGCTCCAGGCCAGGCACCCCGTAAGGTAAATTGGCGGCGCCAGGATCGCTGGCCTGGTCGAGTGATTGAACCTCCTCCTCTGTTAGGTCCAGTTCGGCAGCACCCAGGTTGTCATCGAGCTGCGCGAGGGTCCGGCACCCCAGGATTACCGAAGACACCGCGGGCCGGTCCCGCAACCAAGCCAGCGCCACATGGGCCATGGAGCACCCTCGCTCATTGGCGACGGCTTCCACGGCAGACAGAACGTCCCAGGTCCGTTGCTCGGCGTTGCGTCGGTCGTAGGCCTCGACACCGCGCTCCGGGTTCTCGCCGAGCCGAGTCGCGCCGCTCGGACGCTGGTCGCGTCGGTACTTACCGGTGAGCCAACCACCCCCCAGCGGCGACCATGGGATAAGCCCGATACCCTCCGCCTGGCAGGCGGGAATGATCTCCCACTCGATCTCGCGTGCGAGCAGGTTGTACTGCGGCTGTAAGGTGACCGGACGGTTTAGGTTGAGGGCGTCTGCCATGTCCACGGTCTTTTGCACCTGCCAGCCGGTGAAGTTGGACAGGCCTACATAGTTGATCTTGCCGGCTCGCACGGCGTCGTCCAGAGTCCGGAGGGTCTCTTCGATCGGAGTCAGGGGGTCCCAGCTATGCACATAGAAGAGGTCTATGCGATCGAGGTCGAGCCGGTGGAGGGAGGCGTCGATGGCCCGTCTTAGGTGGCGCCGGGAAAGGCCCAGGTCGTTAGGACCGTTGCCGGTAGGGAAACGAGCCTTGGTGGCGATCACCGCCCGATCTCGGATCGCGGTCGGCTGCTTTGCCAACCAGCGACCGATGATCGACTCTGACTCAGTATTGCTGTACACATCCGCCGTATCGATCAGGGTGCCACCAGCATCGAGGAAGCGGTCCAGTTGGGCATGACTGCCTGCCTCGTCGGTCTCGGACCCGAAGGTCATGGTGCCGAGGGCCAACGCCGAAACAGCACAGCCGCTGGCACCCATTGTCCGGTATCGCATCACCGCTTCCTCTCCGTTTTTGTCAGGCCTGTCTCATTTCTCGTCGAGTTGGTTGGTTTGTTTCGAGCGGCGCTTCGCGCTCGTGCTGGGCGCAGCAGGCTCCCGGGGACCGTGGTACTGCCCCGGATGACAAGGCTCGTGGGCGCGTGGATATGCGCCGGTTGCACCTGGGCGTGGTCCACAAGAGCGCTAACCAGTTGCTGGGCGATCGCGCGTCCTTGGTCGCGAACTGACTGAGAGATAGTTGTGAGGTCGAAGTACTCAGCCAGCGGGTGATCGTCAAAGCCGACCACGGACACGTCGCTGGGTACCTGGAGTCCCAGGCGTGCCAATGTCCGCAGGGCACCAAAGGCCATCTCGTCAGACTCAGCGAATACCGCCGTTGGGGGCCGCTTCCGCCCGAAGAGTTGCGCTGTCGCGCTCTCGCCGCCTCGAACGGTGAAGTCGCCTTGGGCCTCAAGGCCAGGATCCAGAGGGATACCCGCCGCCTCCAGCGCTGCTCGGTAGCCGGCCAGACGGTCTTGCGGCACAGTGAATGGCATCGGCTGGTTGAGGTCTCCCGATATGATCGCGACCCGCTCGTGGCCGAGGTTGAGAAGGTGCTGCACGGCGGTTGACGCGGCGCCCACGTCGTCGATCGTTATGCTGTGAAAGCCGTCGACCTCGGCTCCGACCATGCAGATCGGCACGCCCAGGTTACGCAACGCGCTGATCTCGGGGTCAGTTAGCGCAAGTGTGGCAAGGAGTGCTCCGTCGACGCGCTTGCGGAGAAGACGGAAGGAGAAGTACTCCTGGCGCGTCTCGGCATCACCCACGTGATAGAGCAGAAGGTCGAAGCCGGCCTCGCGGAATACCTGTTCAGCAGCACCGAGGAGCTCTCCGAAGAACCACCTGTCGACGTAAGGCAGGAGGACGGCAACAGCGCCAGCGCGTCCTGATGCAAGCCGTGATGCGAAAGGCGAGACCGTGTAACCTAACTGGTCGGCGACCTTACGGACCCGCGCGGCTGTACGTGGCGAAACACCACCCAGGCCGCGAAGGGACCGCGATACCGTCGCGGTTGACACGTCTGCGTGACGGGCGACCTCTTTGATTGTTGCTTCCTGCATCACACCCCTCCGTGGTCGCCGACCACGACACCCCTCTATTCTGGGTGAGCACTCCCGCAGGCGGGCGGTTGCCTTTCAACCGAACGATACACCGCAAGTCCGAGCAACGCAAGCGCTTACTGTCCGATTTACTAGGGGCCTTGTCCCTGGCCTCGGCTGTGCTATCGTGATGTGTCAACGCACTCATAGTTCTTTTGAACCGGAACGCAAAGGCTTACGTCCATTACACCCATGAATCCCGGTCTCGAGACATCAGTCGATCGCGCCCACGGCCCCCAGGTCATCGTCTACGCTGACCGCTTCGGAGGCACGCTCACGGGGGTCGCACATCTGATGCGCACCCAGTTTGCGGGGGTTTTCAACGGCGTCCATCTCCTGCCTTTCTACTCCCCTTTCGACGGTGCGGACGCCGGCTTCGACCCGGTGGACCACACGCAAGTCGATCCACGACTTGGTACCTGGGCTGACATCCAGACACTCTCCAAGGACACCGATATTGTTGCCGATGTCATAGTCAACCATATGTCGTCGAGCTCTCCAGAGTTCGAAGACGTCAGAGCTCGCGGCGATGCCTCACCATGGTCACCTATGTTCTTGACGATGAAACGCATATTTCCAGTAGGCGCCACGGAAGAGGACCTTGCGCGTATCTACCGTCCGCGGCCCGGGTTACCGTTTACGGTGATACGCCTCGGCGGGACAGTCCGGCTGGTCTGGACGACCTTCACCTCACAACAGGTCGACCTCGACCTTAGGGAGCCGGTGGTTTGGGATTATCTGTCAGTTGTCATCGACCAGCTGACGCGATCAGGCGTTACCATCATACGACTCGACGCGGTCGGATATACGGGCAAGGCTGCTGGAAGCAACTGCTTCATGACAAAGGAGTCAATCGAGTTCATCCACCGCCTCACTGAATATGCCCATCAGCGGGGAGCAGCGGTCCTGCCCGAGGTACACGGACATTATACGCAGCAGGTTGAGATCGCGCGCGACGCCGACCTCGTCTACGACTTCGCCCTACCCCCTCTGGTACTACATGCGATCTTTGAGCGCGACCCTGGACCACTTGCGAAGTGGCTTGCTCTCCGACCGACAAACGCGGTCACTGTTCTTGATACCCACGACGGCATTGGCATCGTCGACGCTGGCGCCAACGAATTGCCGCCCTTCCAGCCGGGATTGCTTAGTGACGCTCAGATCACGAAGCTTGTCGAGTCGATACATTCCAACAGCGGAGGCACCAGCCGTGTCGCGACTGGAGTTGCGGCCTCAAACCTTGATCTGCACCAGGTAAACTGCACATTTTACGACGCCCTCGGCCGTGACGACTACCGCCTGCTCCTGGCCCGGGCGATACAGCTCTTCGTCCCGGGCATACCGCAGGTATATTATGTCGGCCTGCTGGCCGGGACCAACGATATGGGCCTGCTTGCTGAGACCGGTGTTGGCCGGGACGTCAATCGGCATCGTTACAGTTCCAGTGAGATCGATGAGCAACTCTTAAGGCCGGTGGTCCGCGCTCAGCTGAGGCTAATCCGGTTTCGCGCTGAACATCCGGCGTTTAAGGGCGAGCTCGATCATGAGACAGCGGATGGCCGAATGCGACTGCGTTGGCGAACCGAGAGCGATGAGGCGACACTCGAAGCCGATATGTCTCGAGCATTCTTCACGATTAGTTTTAGCTCGAACGGCAAGACCGAGTTCATGAACAACCGCGACCTGCTCTGCAGTAGTTGAGGCCGGAGTTGTGGCCCGACGTCCCCTGCCTCTGCCTAAGTACCTTGCCTCGGTTTGACACGCAGCGCCATCCACCGCTCGACGTCCGCTTCGCCCCCGAATCTGTGCACACGTTCGCTCCCGCGGAGCACAGCGACTCCCGACATAATGTCGGCTGGGCTCTCGACACAACGGTGTAAAGGGTGCCTTTATCGTCACTTGGATGGGTCGACGGTCGGTACAATAGTGGCGCTTTCTTGCTCTCACCGTGGTACCAAGCAACGATGTCAATCCCGTCGCAGCCGACCACACTGCTTACTCAGACCGGCGGCCCATTGGGGCTATGGTTGCCCTTCACCCACGCTAGTGGGTTCCGTAAAACGCCCGCTCGGCGACCAGGGCCTCCAGTGACCCTCGCTTGGCAGCCGCCCTTCGCAAGGCGCTGCAAAGCTGCCGACAAGCGGAGGCGAGGGGGGCGCCAGAGCGGTGCTCGTCTCGGCAGCCAAATTCCGCGCCACCAACAGGAGGCGCCTCTTGTCTCACCAGCCTCACTATGCCGGCCTCATCCAGTTCGCCGGCGTAGGCGACGTGCAGGGATGTCGACGCCAGGGTCGGCTAGCTTGGCGGTCAACGCGACAGCTTCATACCTTCGCAGACCAGCTTTCCGCCGTGGTGTGCACCAAGCAATTCCGCGCGGCCACTGTTATTTGATGGCCCCAGCGGTGAGCCCAGACATGATCCTTCGCTGGGCAACGAGGACAATCAACGCGACAGGTAGGGTGACTACGACGACAGCCGCATCGATCTGGTTGTAGAAGATCTGGAACTGGCTCTGCCCTAGGTTCACGATCGCCAGCGGTGCCGTATAGTAGTGCGGGTTCGACTCGAAGCAGAGCGCGAAAGTGAAGTCATTCCAAGCGAGGATGAACGAGATGATTCCGGCCGTGAAGATGCTCGGGGCGGCAACAGGCGCTATGACACGCCGCAGCACCTGCAGGCGGGATGCGCCATCTACCATCGCTGCCTCGTCGAGTTCCTTGGGGATCTGACGGAAGTAGTTCGTGAGCAACCAGACCGAGAGTGGAAGCGTATAGATTAGATAGGCAAACACGAGCCCCGGGTATGAATTCAGGAGCCCGATGTGCCGATAGACCAGGAACAGCGGTCCAACCATCGCGAGTATCGGAAAGAACCCTGCGAGGAGAACGAAGCCAAGCACCACACCTCTACCTCGGATGTCAAGGCGCGCTAAAGCGTAGCTGGCAAACGTGGCGAGCACGACAGTCACGATCATCGTCGACGTTGCGACAATCACGCTGTTGAGGAGGGGTTGGGCGAAGTCCAGCTCGCTAAAGATCTGATGATAGGCCTGAAAGGTCAGATGTGCCGGGAAAATGCCTGTCGTCCCGGCGTTCAGCTCGTTTGTTGTCTTCATCGAGGTAGCGAGGATCCAGTAGAAGGGGAACAGCGCGCTCACAACGAGCATCGTGTTTATCAAGATGAAGGCGGCCCGACGCAGCGCGTGCTTCGCGCCAAGATGTAACCTTCTGACTTCGTACGGCGCGGTGATCGTTGCCATGGTATTCCGCCTTACGTGCTCGGTTTGAAGAGCCGCGTATAACCAAAGGCGATGATCAGCGACACGACGATGAGGCTTATCGAGATTGCCCCACCATAGCCGAAGTCGGTGTCGACAAGGAAGGCCTTCCAGTCGAGGTAGCCTAGTGTTTCGGTCGACGAGCCGGGGCCACCACCGGTGAGGATGTAGACCACGTCGAATACGAGAAATGCTCCCAACGTCCGGAAGATCAGCGCCACCATGAGCGCCGGCTTTAGCAACGGGAGCGTGATGCTACGAAACCTCCGCCAGGCTCCCGCCCCGTCCACCTGCGCGGCCTCGTAGACATCCGCGGGGATGACCTGTAGTCCGGCGAGAAGGATGATTGCCACCAAGGGGATGGTCTTCCACGCGTCCGACACGATGATCACCGCCCACGAGGTCCATGTTTCTGCCGACCAAGTGATACCGGACCCGGGAAGGTGGAACGTCTTCAGCAGGTAGTTGACGAAGCCGCTCTGGGGGTCCACCATCGTCTTCCAGAGCATTGCCGAGACGACAGTCGGTACGGCCCAGGGTACTAATATGGCGGCACGAACGAGCCCCCTACCACGAAACGCCTTGCTAATGACGATGGCGATGCCGAGCCCGATCACTATCTCAATGGCCACGGAAACCACTGTGAAAAAGAGCGTGTGGACAAAGTCTATGGTAAAGCCCGGCTCATTGAACAGCTCCTTATAGTTCTGCAGCCCCGAGAAACCATGACCTGCCGACGGGTTAGCGAGCTGGACCGTGTGGAAAGAGTTCCAAATGTTGTAGATGAGGGGGAAGGCGGTGACAGCGAGTAACGCTACGACTGCAGGAGCGACAAAGAGATAGCCAATGTGGCGGTCCGTGCTCGCCCAGCGGCGGAGGGATCGTGTTGATCCCCCCGCGCCGGGCAGTTGCTTTGTCCTGATTGTCTCGGCGGCGTCACCGAGACTTCGGCCCTCATCGGAGTTCGTGTCCTCGGACCCCTGGAGGCGCATGTACTAGGACTCCTTGAACTCAGCTATTACCAGCAATGTAGAGCTTCTTGACCAATGGTGCAGTCTGCGCAAGAGCCTTTTGAGCTGTCGTCTGGTTGGAAAGGACCGACGAGAGCATCGTCTGGAGGTCGAGCGAGATCTCGGGGTACACGGGCGAGATTGGCCGCGGCGTCGTCACAGCGAATACCTTTTCAGCCTCCTTGAGGTAGGGGACCTCTTTATAGAGGCTCGCCGTGTAGGCGGCGCGTACTGCCGGGGCGTCGCCCGCTGCAACCTGCCGAGCAGCTTGGACTTGCGGGTTTTCGAGGTACTGGATGAACTTCCAATCCTCTGCCTGGTACTGGCTGGCCTTGTTGATCACTAGGTCGTCCCCACCGAGCGAGGCCGCGGGGTGCCCGGTCTTCGAGGGGAAAGGTATCCAGGCCACCTTTCCCGCAAGCGGCGACCCCTTTGCCTCGACAAGCGGGAACATGTAGGGCCAATTTATCGCAAAGGCGGCTTGGCCGGAGTCGAAGGCCTCCTGCACGTTTGTCTCCTCCCAGCCTGTCACCGCGGCGGGGGCGATCTTGTACTTGTAGATCGTGTTCTGCATGAACTGGAGCGCTTCAACGTTTGCCGGAGTGTCGAGATTGGCAACGTTGAGCGACCCACCGAAGCCACCAAGGAAATCTTGGTAGTCGCAGATGACCCCCTCGTACTTAGCACCCTCGAACGCGAGGCCTTCCTTCAACGAGGGGTCCTTTTTCATGGCGGCCTGTGCGTCAGCCACCAGCTGTTGTGGCGTCGTGGGGGGGGTTGGCACAAGGTCCGTACGGTAGAAGAGCCCCTGAGCATTGATAAACCAGGGCATGCCGTAGTACTGACCTTTGTAAGCGACCGTCGCTACTATCGAGGGGAAGAACTGGTTCATGTTCGGGTGGAACTTCGTGAGCGGCAGTATCCAGCCTGCCTTTGCGAACTCCGCCGGGTAGATTATGTCCGACTCGATCACGTCGGGCGTGCTGGAACCGGAAATGAAGTCATCGGTCAGCTGCTGGAGGGCGTCGGAGGTATTGGAGGAGAGCAGGAAGTACTTTACCCTGATCTCCGGGTTGGCCTTTTCGAAGCCAGCAATCGCTGTGTTGGTGGCGCTCTCCTCTGCTCCAAGTCCCTGCGTGGCATATACGATGGTCACGACTGCTTTGTTGCTAGCAGATGCCGGGGCCGAGCTCGCAGCCCCAGCCAACAAGCCGGCAACCATTGCGGTTGCGGCTCCGACTGCGACTAACCCTCGGCGTAGTCTCACAGATGCGCGCCCGTTAGGGCCGATGCTACGTGTACCTGACCTTGAGTTGCCATACATCGTGTTCTACCTCTAGCTTTCTTTCTTGTTTGTGTTTCGTAAACGACGATAGGGGCTACGGGGTGGTCGCCAGGGTCAGGGGCCAGCAACTGTTACGTGACAAAACAAGCCGGGGTGGAACTTGGTCCCGACATTGATTTGCTATCCGACAGCTGTTTCCTCCTTCGCTTGGCTTCTTTCTCGTCGAGTTGGTTGTTCCTTCCTCTAGTTTGTTGGTTTGTTTAGCTCGGCCGTACGTGTCGAAGCACCACCCAGGCCGCGAAGGGACCGGGCACCGTTGCGGTTGGCACGCCTGCTAGACGGGCGACCTTTTCGATCGTCGGTTCCCCCAACACCCCCTTCCGCGGACACCGGTCGCGAGAGCCTTCTTTCCTCCGATAGGCACCCGCCAGCAGACGGTCAGTTGCCTACCAAGCGGACGATACACCGCAAGTCCGAGCAACGCAAGCGTTTACTGTAAGGTCAGCTGTAGCTCGCTTGTCCCTGTCTGCTGTCTGCTATTTGGGCAGGTCAAGCCGGTGGACACTTCCGCGGCCGGTAACTCAAGGGTTTGCGTAGCTTCCCTGGCGCGCCAGTAGGCCACCCTTGCTCGGCAAAAGACTTGAGATAGAGCACCCGGTGATCGACGGTCCGTTTCTCGGCGAGGGTGAGCATCCGGGCGGAGGGGTCGACTCCGAGGACGCTCTTGGCACCTTTGTCGACAAGGACCCTGCAGAGCTGACCGTCACCGCATCCGAGGTCGACCACTACTGCATCGTCGAGCGGCGGGAGAAGCGTCAAAAGAGCGGGTTGCTCGACAACCTCGTTGATGCCGGACTTGGCGTCGCGCATCGCCTGATACCCGGCGAAGAACTCCTCGTCGTCGTAGATGTTCTGCATCGCCACAGACACATTGTGCCAGCCCACAGCCCGATTTCCCGTCTCCCCGGTGCCCTGTGCACCCGCTGGCTCCTAGTCATTGGGGTGTTGTTCGCTTCCCCGTCCATGCTCAGGGATGCACGCGAGTCCCCGAAGCGGCATGCTGCTGGAGTGCTCAAGTCAGACCGACTTCAACGGGTGCCTCGCGAAGTCCCTGGTCACGGGACCGCGATTGAGATGTGTTCCCCGTACACACCGCCGCTGAGCTGGGACGACGCGATCAGGTGATGCGGCGTTTTCTATCTGTACGCAGGCAGGAAGAAGGTCGCCCAGAGCAAGGAGCAGCTCGCGCCCATGATGGGCTGGGTCGACCGCACCCCGATGTGGCTGGTCCGGGTGATCGGTGTCGTGGAGGTCGCCGGTGTCGCCGGCCTGATCCTGCCGCCCGCGACCGGTGTCGCTCCTGTCCTGGCGTTGGTGGCAGCGATCGGGTTCGTCATCCTGCAGATCCTGGCCAGCGGCGTCCATCTCTCCCGAGGGGAGAAAAAGGAGGTCAGCCTCAACGTCGCGCTGATCGCCCTGGCCGGGGTGACGGTCTGGCTCGCGACCGTCTGGTGAAGCCGGCCACAAGACCAAGCGTCAGTGTGTCGTGGGCGCCGCTGGAGAGAAGGCGCTCACCGTGCCGGTGTGGTCGGGGGAGGCGTTGGCCAGGCGTAGGACGGTGCGGTCGGGTAGCCAGGTGACGATCCGGCTGGTCCACCGGTTGCGTGCTCCGGAGATGACGCTCCGCGGCGGGGTCTTCTTGTCCAGGGCGGACAGGGCGGTGGTGACGACCTCGTCGGGGGCCTGGAAGGCCACCCCCTTCTCCGAGGAGCCCGAGGCGCGGTAGAAGTCAGTGCGGGTGGGGCCGGGCACGAGCGCGAGGACCGCCAGCGGCGTCTCGTGCCGCTCGTAGGCCAGGGCTTCGGTGAACCGCAGCACGAAAGCCTTGGAGGCGGCATACACAGCCATGCCGGGCATCGGCATGTAGCCGGTGAGGCTGGCCACGTTGACCAGTGCCCCGCCCTATCCGCTAATGCCCTTAGGGGCTGCGCAAGTATTAATCATGCGATGAGTGGACCGTGTAGTTCCACTCGCCGTGGAACTCGTGGTGGGTGAGCGGAACCGCCGCAAGTTCTTTGTTGGAGATCTTCACCCCAAGCGGGTAGTAGCCCTCGTCGCGGTCGGCTTGGATCTTCAAGCCCTTCTTCGTCGTCGTGCCGGCGATCAGCTGGACGACGGTGCGGTATGAGACGAGCGGCCTTCCTCTCCAGTTCATGGTGATGAAGCTGAACATCCGGTGCTCGATCT
>Ga0187874_10000777_pt1 | contig 35325 bp, 29 predicted proteins | sample June2016WEW_16_1_3_FD_132993 | JGI IMG/M metagenome (GOLD analysis project Ga0187874, IMG submission 132993) | Peatland microbial communities from SPRUCE experiment site at the Marcell Experimental Forest, Minnesota, USA - June2016WEW_16_150 | ecosystem: Environmental > Terrestrial > Soil >... | reverse complement strand
TGTGCTCAAACCGGGCGACGTGATTGAGATTATCTATCTGTACGGAACGGGCACCTACGACGTTGTGCAGCCACGCATCAATCGGCTCCGTGACGATAAGAACCCGCTTGGATGCACCATTGACCAGATCGTGGTCAACAAAAACTGGAGAAAGAGAGCCTAACATGCCGAGAACATTGACAACGGGAGTTGCACAAGATTTCCTACGCAATTACGGGGCGATCACTAACCCGCAAAGCCTGTCCTACAATGACAACTACTGCGGTTCGTACCTGAACGACAAGACCCGTGACTACGGGTTCAAGACGTGGGAAGGCATGGCGGCGGCTTGCCGCAAGCTTCTGAAAATCAACCCACCAACGAAGAAGGGCAAGATTCGCATTGAGATCGTGAAGTACATAGGCAAATTCGGAGCGTTCGCTTCCGGTGAGTCCGAAATGTACCGAGCAGTCTTGATCGGTGCAAACGGCAAGCAGCAAACCCTGCCGGACACCCGAGCGTGCTGCACAGAATACGAAGGGCACCCCGAGCGCAAGTACGCCGAACAGATCGCCAAGATTTGGGCTGGACTCCTCGGATGCAAGATCGTCTCCGTAGACAAGACCAGAAAGAAGGCAGCATGAATAACTACCAAGAGCAGATTGATGCGAAACTGGCAGAAGCCGAGAAGATTCTCGGTGCGCCCCTGACTGAGCGTGAGCGGAAAGAGTTCGGGGCTTACACGGTGAGTTCCATCGTCGGCGTCAAGCATATCCGGTCACTGGATTCCGCTGCGCTGATCGCCGCCCTGACTGACAAGACGATGGGCGAGGCACTGCGCCGCCGAATCGGTGACGGCACGAACCCCTCGTGGGTGGTCAGCATCATCGCCGAGACGCTGTATATGCGGCTGGAGATTGACGAGACCGTGTTGGACTACCTGATGGAACACGGCGACTTGGGCGAAGTCAAGATTGACCTATGATTACCTGCGTCAAGTGCGGCTCCGAGTGCCGGGACAAGAAAGACGAGAAGCGGTTCCTGCGTCGGCATCCGGCGAAGTGCGTCCGGTTTGAGAAGTTCCACACGGCGCTGGCGGCTGGCACCGCAAGCGTGGATTACGACGAGGCGCAAGAGGCAGAAAGCGAGTCGTAACTAGCTGATTTGTATAGACTTACTACTGGACGAAATCCAGCCCTCGGCTGTATACTAGGGGTGTGGAGGAAACGATGAAGAAGGACAGATCAAAATACTGCCAAAATCTCGTGAGGGTTCTGTACTACACCGAGAACGGGTTCAGCCAGAAACTCTGCATCTACGCCGACAACAGCCCACGGCACATCGCTTTCCAAATTTGGGACGCATACCCGAAGCTGGCGGAAAAGATGGAACCAGCCAAGATCGTGATGGGACTGGAAGCGCTCTTTGCTCGTCCCGAGTTTCTCAAGATGGGCAAGCAAGTGGTCGCCAGCATCACCGAGGCTTTTGACGCAAAGGACTCTCTTGATGAAGCCGAGAAGCAGCTTCGGGCGTCTGAAAAAGCGACCGAAAAGATTTCTCGGGATTACGTTGAGTGCTACCAACGGGCAGAAAAGGCGCAGAAGCCGCTGACCCAATTTCTCAAGGCTTTGACGACTAGAAAGGCGACAGCATGAGCGAACCACTGACACAGGATGAATTCACACCAGCCCCGGCGACCTTCGGCGACGGCTGGCTTACCAAGTCCGCTGCGGACTTGTGCAAGATTGCGATCACATTCGGCGGCTTCGCAGCCGACGAACTCGTGCTTGAAATCCACAAAACCCACAAAGGTGACGGACTGGCGAACATCACGACCGTGACCAACGCCCTGCAAAACCTGTACGACGCCCACAGGCAGACAACACCGGAGTGGTACGACGAAGCCGAGGCGGCACAGGGCATCGCCCAAATGATTGAACGGGAAAGTCTGTGACGAAACCAGTTGACGCCCACTATCTCGTGATGGCTGGCAAGGCGACTTGCCGCCACTGCGGGAAAGCTGTGAGCGATCAGGGTCTCGCCAAGGTCACGCACCTGACAAAGTGCAAGCCGGGCAAGCTGCTGATCGCCAACGGGCGTGGCGACTACGGCTACAAGGGGCTGGACGGTCACCTGTACGTCTGTGCCGCCAGCAAAGCGGACGCCGTCCGTCTGCTCTCTCAAGCCGGGCACGTGCGCATGAGCCTCGGTGATTTCAACACGTATTGGAGCCACGGCTGTTGGGGCATTTCCATGGAAGGCGTCACGCAGGAACGAGGCGTGTGGTTCACCCCCAAGAATCAGGAACACGATAGCAAATTCAAGCCGATCAGGATACTATAGGAGACGATATGTCAAACAAGGGATTGAGCAAAGAGACGACCGAGAACCACGAGAGCTTCGGCATGGTGGGCATCACCTGCCCGCACAGCAGCGGCACGTACCTCTTCGGCTCGGAGGCGCGGCACCACAACTACATCACGCTGACGGTAAAACGCGCCGAAGTCACCCGGCACCTGTCGAACGACTGGTACCATGCGAGCAGCCTGCCCCTGGTTGAGATCGAACTAAGCCACTCGCAGTTCGCGCAATTGATCACCAGCCCCGGAATGGGCGACGGCGTGCCCTGCACGATCCGTGGCGTCAATGGCAAGATGATGGCCGCCTGCCCGGAGCCGGAGGGAATCGCGAGCAAGTTCTCCGAGGACCTCAAGGCGACGACTAAGGCGGCCGTGGCGGAACTGGTCGCGCTTCGCAACCAGCTTAACGAGTCCCTGCTCCCCGGCAACAAGCCGCTCAACAAGACCGAGCAGCGCGACCTGCTAGGGAAGATCAACAGCGCGATCATGTCCATCACCAGCAGCATCCCGTTCATCGAGAGCAGCTTCAACGATGAACTGGAGAAGAAGGTGGACATCGCCAAGGCAGAAGTGGAGGCGACCGCTGCCCGGCTGATCCACCGAACCGGACTGTACGCGCTTGACAAAGCCAAGCAGATGATTGATGCCGGGACGGAAATGCCGGAATTTCCCCAGCTTGGGGAAGGACCTAAGAGTTCAAAGTGACAAGGCTCGAAAAATTCCTGACGGCGGGTTGGACGTGCGCTATGGTCTCGACGACATGCGCCCATGCCGGGCAGCGCCCTTGGGAGATAATCTTTATCCTGGTGTCCTTCACCCTCGCTGCGGGCGGGATATGCACCGACTACTATTAGGAGGAACGAAATGAAAATAAACACGCCCGAAAAGATAGTCATCGGCATGCTGTTGTCGTCCCTGCTGGCTTTAGGAGGCTGCGCACACAACTCAGCGCCGAGCATGTCCGACCTGAAGCCGGAGAGCATCGTGTATTTCAAGGATACTCGGACGGGCATCTGCTACGCAGCGATGAACAGCCTCGACGGGGACAGCGGATGGTACACGACGACCATCACCTACGTGCCCTGCACGCCGGAAGTGGGGAGGATGATCAAGTGAGCAAGAAACCCAAGACCGACGCTGAACTGATCGACGCCTTCTCCTCCGGCATCGCGGAGCGCGAGCACATCTCGGTCGCCCAGCAAAGCCGGAGTTTCGTGATCTTCAGGATCAAGGGGCATTCCGCTTGGTCGGGCGTGGGATGCCCGTGGCAGTACACGAGGACGAGGCACATTCTCATTCGCAAGGGTGAGTGGTGGATGACCTCGGGCGGCGAGCGCCGAGAGTGGGAGGGAAGGGTCTCCAAACAGCTTCTCTTCAAGGCCCTGTGCCGGAGCGAACTGGGTAAGGCGGTGTACATGGGCGACATGAGCGCCCCGTTCTGCCAAGAGTGCGACACCGAGATGAGCTACGGCGAAGGCTACGAGGGCGACAAGTTAGTGGGATACTACCGCTGCGACGAATGCGGATGGAGCGAAGATGTCTAAAAAGAATGATTGGGAAAAACGGCTGTCACATGCGGCAAAGGCGGAGATGCTCACCGCCACGTTCCACTTGTTAACTGATCACATGCCTGAAGTCTGGAGGAAAGTCCCGGCGTGGCTCCGGGCGCAGATCAAGCAGGCGATGGCAGATTGCAGCATCGAGTACAAGGAGTTCGCAGAGGACGACCTCAAGACGTGCAACGAGTACGGGCAGTGGCTCAACGAGAAGCACCCGCAGCCCGGTTCGACCCTGGCGGCGCTGCTGAAGAAGCGGAGGAAGAAGAAGAAGCACTACTTGCACTTCGCCTTCATCAGCAAATCAGGCAACGTCGGGCAGTACGGCTGCGCGTGGGGCACGAGCCTCGCCGACGTGAAGAAGAACACCGATCCCCGCGAGCACGGCGATCTCGTCCGCATGAAGATGAAGGATTGTCCGCTCTGCAAGGAAGACAAGAAGTAAAATACCCCAAGTTTCTGAACTACTGGGTATTTATATGTATGGCATCAGCACAACTACGACTCTACCATCGGCGGAAAGAACAAGGCGTTTGTGTCACTTGCGGTAAGTTACCACCGCGAGCGGGGATTGTCCGGTGCGACGAGTGTGCGGCTGACCGATGCGATATATCGGCACGGCAAAAAGCTAGACGACCAAAAGGAACTTGCAGGTCATGTTTAGTGCGAAAGGCTGTAACAGGACGTAGTACTTGCAAGGTCTGCCGTGAACGCGAGAGGGAGAAAGGCAAAAAGCAGTATCGGCAGATCAGACTTGACGTATTGGAATTGTACGGCGGGAAGTGTGCCTGCATCGCGAGTGGAATAGCCTGCGGCGATGACAACCAAAAGCATTTGCAACTAGACCACAAAAACAATGATGGAGCAAAGGAACGACGATCAATTCCAGCATCAGTTAGAGGCGGCAGGTTCTATCAGCTTGTCCTCAAGCAAGGGAAACGCGACGATCTACAACTGCTTTGTGCGAACTGCCACAACGCTAAGAAATATGGAGGCTGCACCGCAGAAGACCATGTCAGGGCTACTTCTAACCCGCGACCAGTTCCGTGAAGCAGTTTTCACGCGAGATAAGCATCGCTGTGTCAATTGCGGTCTTCTAGGTGTAGACGCCCACCATATCGTAGAGCGCAGATTATTTTCAGATGGAGGATACTACATCAAAAACGGAGTCATGTTATGTGAAACGTGCCATCTGGCTGCGGAAGCTACGCTCATTTCCTGCACAACCCTCAGGGCTAAAGCAAACATTGAGCAAATAGTTCTGCCATCGCATTTTTTCTCGGATCAAGAGTACGACAAGTGGGGAAACATGATCCTTTCAAACGGGACTAGGATGATGGGGGAGCTTTTTTACGAAGAGCCTGTCCAAAAAATCCTGCGACCTGTCCTAGACTTCTTTACTGATCGGATTAAGTACCCCAGAACTTTTCATTTCAAATGGAGTCCGAACCTACAGAACGACGACCGGATGCTCAAGAGCACCGAGGAGTGGGAGGGCGTCGAGTACGTGTTCACCGAAAAGATGGACGGCGAGGGCACGACATTTTACAACGGAGACCTGCACGCCCGGTCGCTGGAGTTCGAGGCGCACCCCAGCCGAACGTTCATCAAGGTGATCCACGCGGCATGCAGCTACGACATACCGAAAAATTACCGCGTGTGCGGCGAGAACCTAACGGCGAAACACAGCATCAAATACAGTGGGCTGCCGTCATACTTTATGGTCTTCGGCGTGTGGCACGGACTGACGTGCCTGGCATGGGACGAGACGGTCGAATGGACGCAGCTTCTTGGGCTTGAGCACGTCCCGGTCATCCATCGCGGCCCGTACAGCGACGCGCTGTGCAAAGAATTGTGCGCGACGATCCACCCGGACAAGCAGGAAGGCATTGTCGCCCGCCCTGCTCGCTCCTTCCACATGCGGGAATACCCGTTCGTGGTCGGCAAGTATGTTCGGCGCGGTCATGTGCAGACGGACGAGCATTGGATGAGCAAGCCAGTGGAGTTCAACGGGCTGAGAAAGGAACAACAACACAGATGAACCTGGAACCGAAGGAGATTTGGATCAATGAGCTATCTCGCGAGCTTAAAGTGAAAGCTAAAACCGTCATTGACTATTTGCCGGAAATCGGCGTCATCGAAAAGAAGACTCATTCGAGCCGGATAAGCCTCGTCACTGCGGAAGAAGTACGCAAGCATTTCAGGGAACTTGCGGGTGCAACAGTGGAACCGAAGATCGCCATGAAGACCGCGAGGACACGGGTGAGCGAGCTTGCGGGAGAACTGCGCTGCAAGGCGAGGGAAATCTTAGCTGTGTTGCCGGGACTCAGCATCAGCCGCCCGAATATTATCACGCACAACACACGCATCGAAGCCGAGGAAGCGGAAAAGGTGCGGAGGCACTTCGCGGCGAACCCGAACCTGAGGGAGCCGAGGGTTGACAGCGTTACGCTGGGCCGCGCAAAATCTATAGCGAATTCTTTCGGCGAGGAAATTTGAGGAGAAACGTGGACAACATCGACGTCTATTACATCAACGGACTTTTTATACCCCGCACCGAGGGACTCGCCTTGGCGGGAAGGATAAACGCCATCAACGGCAGCAACTTACCGTCACGCGTGAAGCAGATGCGGGTACGACCGCTTCGGCAGCAGCTATTGGTCTATTACGAAAAGAAGTTCGGCAAATACCAAGCCAACCCCTAACCCCGTGATTTTCAAGATAGATAGCAGGACACAAACCCACTCAATCTCAGCTAGCTAGTTGACTTTCCCGCTCTTTAGCGAGAGCAGGGAAGCGGATGGACACATTCAAGACGTTCAAGGTCACGCAGACGAAGCCTGGCGGACCGCTCAACGAGTCTCTGGTTGGCGCGGTGCAGGCCTCTGGCGGCGCTGCGGACGCGGGCAAGGTCGTCCTGCTCGCATCATCCGGTAAGATAGACTCCTCCATGATCTCGGGGGGCGGATCGACCGTCTCCGTAAACGGCACCCCGGTCTCCAGCCCGGACTTCAACGGCAGCGCACCAAGCCCCGGCGGCGGCTACACCGCCGTCGTCTGGACGTCCGACATTGGCGGGGATGTCAGCGCATGGTACTCCGCAGGGGGAACGCCCAGCTTTGGCGTGATCACCTCCGGCACTAACACAACCGCCGATATGGTCGTCGGCACCGGCGCGTCCCTCGGCTACGCAGGCTCGGGCGTGCTCAACGCGAACGAGATCGGCACGGTAAACATCGACGGCAACCTGCCGATGCACGCTGGGGAGATTTTGATCTCTCAGCCCGGAAACACGACCGCGCTATGGGCCGACCCGCTGGTGCAAGGCGTCTTTCCTCCCGGCACATACCTGCCCACGGCAAACGGCGCAAGCCCGCCATCGCCCCTTAACCCAATCCTTGTGGGGGCGCAGAACCCCAGCGGTCTACTTGAAAACCTGCATGTCGATGCCAGTGGCAACCTGAACGTCAACGTGCAGGTCGGCGGCAGTTCCTCCAGCGTGAACGTTTCCCAGTGGGGCGGCACAGCCACGACACTCGGGCAAAAAGTCTCGGTCTCGTCCGTTCCGGTAGTCATAGCCTCCGACCAATCAGCAGTCAGCGTGACCGGCACCGTCGCCGTAACTCAATCAACTTCCCCGTGGGTCGTCTCCCTTGCATCGACGACGGTCACTGGCACGGTCGCCGTAACGCAATCGACCTCCCCGTGGGTCGTCCAAGATTTGGCGGCGGAAGCCAGCCTGACGACGCTTGCCAGCGTGGTGGAGACCACAGGATCACCTGCGGAGCCAACCCTCCGCGTCTCGGGCACGGTAACCGGGAACGACGTCGTTGACGCGGGGAACTCCTCGACAACCCCCCTGTCGGCGACCTTCGCCTTCACGGGCGCGTGGCACTCCGCGCTGGGCTACTCGGCGCTCCAGATCGCGGTGGACACCGACCAAATTTCGGCGGCGACTTCCACGGCTGGCCTGGTTGTCAATTGGTCGGAAGACGGCGTGAATGTGGGGGACTTCGACATAGCCTACGTTACCGCCACCGACGTGCTTCCGACCGGGCAGAGCTTCATCTTCCCCGTTAAGCGGCAATACTACCAAGTTGTTTACACGAACGGGTCGGTGACCCAGGCAACCTTCAGGCTGCAAACAACCCTGAAGGCGAATCCGATCAACGGTGTGATCACCGACCTCGCAGACATCCTGACCTCGGGCATGCACGGGCAGCTTGTCCGCTCCGTGCTCGCCGGGACGACCCCCACCGGGACTTACGCCAACGTGAACATCTCGACCGAGGCGGCCCTGAACATGAGCGGCTCCGGGGCCGCCAGCGTCGGGGCGTACACATACGACCCGACCCACACCGCCCCACTGATCATGGTGAGCAACTCGCTCCACTACAACTCCGTGGCGGTCGAGGTCGTCTCAAGCGGTTCCATAAGCGCAGGCTCGCTCACGTTCCAGGTGAGCATCGACAACATCCATTGGATCGCATTGGCGGGTGTCAACGTTGGGACGCAAATGACGTTCAACGGCGTGTACTCCCTCATCGGGACGTCCGGTGCTGCCGCGTTTATCTTCAACATCGGGCTTCAACTACTTCCGCATCTTCAATGACACCGCCATCTCGGGCACTGGGTCGCCCCCCGCGCCGGAGGCCGTGGTCAGCTACACCGTGCAGGGCTTGGCCGCCCCGAACGTCAGCAGCACGGTCAACACGGGTACGATCACCGTGAACAGCAGCCAGGGGACCCCGAACTCGACGGGAAACGCTTGGCCGATCAAGGTCACGGACGGGACGAACATCGCTGCGGTCAAGGCGGCTTCCACCGCCGCAATTGCGACCGACCCGGCTCTGGTCGTTGCCATCTCCCCCAATAACACCCCGGCTGTCACGGTGAGCGGAACTGTCGGGATCACTGGGTCTGTCGGCGTCACACAGTCAACATCGCCGTGGGTAGTCAGCCAAGGCACCGCTTCCCTTCTGAATGCCACGGTCGTGGGAACCCTGAGCAACAACAACGCCGCGCCCACCGCGACGAACGTCGGCGTTCTGCCCGCCGTCGCAAACGCCGCGCCTCCGGGACCTTGGACGGAAGGCGACCAAGTTCTCCAATCTGTCGATTTGCAGGGCAGCCATCGCATCCGCCCCGGCTCCCCGGCGACCGCGAACTGGACCTGCACGCCTGTCAACTTCAACACCTTGGGGGTGAACAACATCGGTCCCGCAGCGGTGGCCGGAAAGACCGTCAGGGTAATGCGCCTGTTCCTGGTCAACTGCAACACGACGACGACGACGAATATAACTATTCAAGACACAAACAGCATCCCCGTCACATTCACCGGCCCCGTTCTGCTCATCAGCAGCGGAGTCCTCAACCACGCTGGGGACGGGGAGCCTTACTACGTGAGCACATCGGGGAAGCAGATTTCGGTCAACTCGTCTGCGGCGGTGCAAATATCGGGAGCGGTCTGGACAACCCAGTCGTAGCAAAGGAAGGGCATACACGACCCTAATTTAGGAGCAATCATGGCATCCTTTCAGTCACAAATCGCATTCATCAACGACACCATAGCCCACATGGTCGCGTGGGCGGGGAACTCCGGCACTCCCGCCACCAGCGGCATCTCCTATGTTCTCGGCACAGCCTTGGGAGCCGGTGTGCTCACCAAGATGGCGGACACCTACACGGCGCAGTGGGCGACCGCCCTTTCCGTGGGCGCAGCCGCGCTGCCGAACGGGCAAACTGTCTCCGGCTTGAACGGCACGGCGTTTCCCGCTGGGGTCGCCCCGCTGCCCCGCGCCGCATTGGCTTCGACCAACTTCATGGGGGTCTGGCAGCAGGGCATCTACGCGGTGGGCAATGTCGTGATATGGACTCCGGCGTCTTCCCCGTCCATCGGCGAGACGGGGCTGACCTACATCTGTATTTCCCCGACGACGAACACCGTGGGGGAAATCCCGTCCAACACGACCTACTGGTCTCCCTACTACATGGAAATCTGGGAGTTCACGCCCGGCGCGGGAAGCCTAACCCCGTTCTACATGAAGATCGAGTACGGGTGCAGCGCCACCGCCGTCGCCGACCCGATGGCGACGGTGCAGTTCGGCACGGGCTACAGCGTAGGGGCGAGCGGCTACCTGACCGGAAACGTGACATCGACAGAATACCTCTTCGGCACAGGAGTGGGGGCCACCGTGGGGGAATGCGACTTCGCCTCTGACGGCTCCAACTATCTCGCCATGAACCTGTCTCGCGGCATCGCTTCGGTCACCAGCGGCCCCGCGATCCTCTGCGTGGAACGCAGCATCTCCGGCACGACCGCGTCGGCCCCGGTCTACAACTCGAACTACATCACCTACGTAAGGGGCTACGCCGCAGTCACCAACTGGGCGCAGCAGAGCTTGTTCCTGAGCGGCACCCCCGCCGTCGCCGTCCGCGTCCTCTATGGCAACGCCCCCACGCTGGGTGGAGCGACGGCATCGCTCATCGTGAACAACACGACCCCGGCTCTTCCCGTTTTTCCGCTGGTGGGGTATTGCGGCAACCCGATGACCGCGCTGATCGTCCAGCAGGAGGCCGACACGACGGAGGGAGCGACGCAGTCCTGCACGGTTTACGGGGCGACGCACAGCTACATCATGACAGTCACGGCTTTCGCCAATGGAATCCTCGGGCTGGGACAGGCGACGATGGCGGGGGTCGGGGTGAGGTTCGACTAAATGAAGTACCAAGTCTCTTTGCCGTATGACAACTCGACCCTCGCCAACTTCCTCGCTTGGGCGCAGGGCATAAGCACGGCCATGTCCACGCTCGGATGGATAAAGACCGCAGACACGGGGCAGATCGTCTGGGGCAACTTGACCACGACTCCCACCGCCAGCGCCTATCCGTTCACGGGGGACGGCTTTTGGGTGACACCAGCGGCTTGGGTGGGAGGCACCGCCTACACCACGGCAATCCCGGCCACGGAGGCGGCGTTCAGCGTCGTCACGTATGCGCCCTCGGGCCTGACGTACTGGTGCTACAACGCCACCCAAGTCTCCGTATCCGCTGGCGTGACGGTTGCCCAAAACCCGAACATCACCCTCGGTTCGCCCGGCAGCCCTCCCATCAACGACCCCATCACCGCCTGCACGACGGCGGGGGTTGGGGGCAGCGTGTACTCCACCACGGGCGCGACCGCCGCCATGGTCGGGGTGCAATTCGTCGTCACCGGGATGACGGCGTCGAACAACAACGGGACGTTCATGTGCGTCGCCGCATCCGCCGGTACGAGCATCACGCTCAACAACCCCAACGCGACCGCCTCGACCTTGCAGTCCGGGACCGCCGTCTCTTCCCCCTCCGTCCTGACTTTTAGCTCGACGAACACCGCTTTCGGCACCTGGGTTTCCGGGGCTGGGGGCCTCAACTCGGTCGCCTACGCGATGGCGGGGCACTCGATAGTAGTCGCCGTCACCGGAGCGGGGAACAGCGGGACGTTCACGGTCACCTCCGCTGGCCAGATAAGCAGTGGAGCAGGGCTTATCGCTGTCACGGCGACAGGGACGTCGGAGACTGGCGTAAACGGCACCTTCACGGAAAACACAAACCCGGCGACGGACACGACGCACTGGTCGCCTTATCCCTACGAGGTCTGGCAGACCAACGATGGTCTGTCGCCCCTCTACATGCGCTTGGTCTACGGCAGGTGTGTGAGCAGCCCCAACGCTCCGGCCATATTGTTTATGATAGGGACAGGAACCACGGGCGGCGGCTGGATCACCGGGAACAAGCTGGGCGCGAGCGAGATAGGGATGTCGGCAGCCGCATCGCTCTCGGGGACGGGTGCCACCCTGTGGGAGTGCGACTTCTGCGCCAGCGATTCCGGGGGGAGCTTGTCGATGATGCTGTGGCGCACCGCGTCTTCGTTCGGCGTTTTTCCGCCGTTTATAATAACCATAGACAGGGCGAAGAGCAGCAGCGGGACCGACCTTGACAGCTATGCGACATACGTCGGCACAGGCTGCGGCAACAGCAATCCGGGAAACATGGTGGGGGCCATCACCCTCTTCAAGCCGGGCAGCGCTCAGCCCACAATGCCCGCCACATTCTACGCGACAATCGGAACCAACATCAACACCTGGCCCGTGTGGGCCCCATACCCCTCGCTGACGACCCTTTCCGACGCCGGACTGCAAACGCCTCTGCCCGTCTTTCCTTCGGTAGGTTACATGGGGAATCCGCTGCTTGGTGCAATATGCATGAAGACCGGGGACTGCGTCGAAGGTGGCTTAATTTCCGTCTACATGTACGGCTCGCTGCACACGTTCCTTATGACGAAGATTTTCAACTATACTCCCGTCCCGAACTGCGCCATCGGGATCAGGTGGGAGTGAGGAATGCCGGCCAACAACCCAGTCGCAGCATGGCTCGGACAGAGGGACGAGACTCCGGGGTCCCCGCCATCGGCGGCGACCTGGTTTCCCACCGTCACAAAATGGCCCCTGCTGTACGCGGGAACCCAGAAGTCTATCTCTTGGCTCGGGCAGGGGGACCCTTTCCTCGCCTGGATACCTTCCTCGCTCGTCTACATGAAGGACGGCGGGAGCGCCAACAGCACGCCGACGTACATCCCACTCGAACCGAACAGCGGTTTGTTTGGCTACCTGTGGACGTCCGACATCTTCGTGATCGCGCTTCCGTTTAACATGATCATCGTCGTCCCCGGAACCCTGCCGGGAACGACGCAGCAGATAAACATATAGAGCTTGCGCACTCGACTTTAGGGAAGCTGAGAATCGGACCTTCGGACGAAGATCGTCTTGCAGGACGCCTGCTGGCAGCAGGCGGAGCACTCGGTGGAAGGAAGGTCGTTGCAAGCGGGTTCCACGCGGACCTCGTAGCCCAGCGACTCGTACAGTTCCACCATCTCGCTCAGGCGCGGCTCCTCGCTGGTGAACGCCCGTTGCCACTCTTCTCGCATAAAATCCTTAGTCTTTCTTCGGGATTGTGATCCTCACGCCCGAGGGCGCGGCCGACCCGATTGCCCCGGCTTCCCTGGGGATTATGACGCCCTCTTGGCGTCTCGTGAATGTGTACTCCCCAGTCACCGGGGTCTCGCCGCGAACCGGGAGGTCGCCATCGTACCCGATCTGGATGACGTCGCCGAGCGCCACCTGGTCCGTCGCGACCAGGTTGGCCAGCGGGTGGACGACGTTGCGCTCTATCGCACGCTTGAGGTGGCGAGCGCCGTACTTTAAGTCGGTGCCCTCCAGCAGCAGGGCTTCCTTGGCCTGCTGGTCGGCATAGATCACAAATCCCTTGGTGGCGCACAGGATGCGCCCCTGCACGAGGCCCAGTTCGATGTCGAGTATCTCGCGAAGGTGCTCATCTCGAAGCATGCCGAAGACCACGGTCTTGTCGATGCGGTTCATGAACTCAGGCGTGAACTTGCGCCGCGCCGCCTCCGTGGCTGTACGCTGGATTTTCTGGTCAAATCCCTCGTCCATCACGACGTCGCCTCTGCCGAAGCCCATGCCCCCGCCCTCTTGGAGGTTTCGCATCTCCCCGGTCCCGAGGTTGGAAGTCAGGAAGATTATCGTCGCCGACAGGTCCACGCGGCGGTTGTCGCCCAGCGTCAACGTCGCCTTGTCGAGCATGCCTAGCAAAAGCTGCCACAGCGAGTCGGACGCCTTCTCGATCTCGTCGAACAGAAGGATCGACAGCTTGAGGTTCTCGGTGTAGTATTGCGCCAACGCTTCCTGCGTGATCAGCGGGGGCGTCTCCCGATGGCCAAGGTAGCCCGGAGGGGAGCCGATCAGCTTGGCGATTTCGTGCGAGTGCTGGAACTCGGCGCAGTCCACTTTGATGCAGGCACGTGAGTCGCCGAACAGCGCTTCCGCCGTCGCCTCGACCACACGGGTCTTTCCCGATCCAGTCGGACCGAGAAACAGGAGATTGCCTACGGGGCGGCCGGGGGGATTCAGCCCGGCAAGGAACATCTGGTAGATTTCCGCGACCTTTTCGAGCGCGGGGTCTTGGCCCACAACGCGCTGGCGCAGGGCGTCCTGGAACTCCTTCGCCTGGGCGCTGCGTCGGCGGGGGTCGAGCAAGTTGGAAGCGGCGGTCTTTGCTGCACTTTTCACAGAGACTCCTGTCTTTGTGGGTGCTGGCTTCGCTGCGGCGTTACCGCCCACAAGCCTCTCTCAAGAGACAGGTAGTCCCGTTGATAGTCGCGGGTATCGCGCCTAGCTGCGAAATAGGCTGTAAATATGGGGTTTCAGGCTTGCTGACTAGCAGGTCGGACGCGAGGTTCGGGTTTCCCATGGAACTTGATACTGCGCCCATCGACCCTGCGGGTATTCACGATGTGGAGGGTGACCTCGGCGATGTCGCTGAGGTCGTCGATCCGCGTCCCGAGGACCTCCTCCGCGTAGAAGGTCCCGATCCCGCTGCGGAGCTTGAACTCCTGCATCGTGAGGTCCTCCTTCGCGCTGTTGCACTTCCGGCAGCAAATCACACAGTTACCGTGCGGTATCCCCGCGTTTCGTAGGGCATGGCTCATCGCGCTCTTCGGGACCACGTGGTCTTTCGTTTGGAAATGGGCGTGCTTCGGCTTGCCGTCCTTGCTGGTCTGCCTGCCGCAGTAGAAGCACTTCCCCCTTACAGTCGGCGCGAGCGAACGCCAGGCGAGGATGAACTCGGAGAGTGTCACTTGCGCTTCTTGCGCTTTGAGCGGGGCCGGACGATGTCCGCACCACTTTCCGCGTACATGTACCAGTCGGGCGTGACAGGCTCATTGTTCTTTGAGTTGAATTTCGCGATGAACTTGTCCCGGGCCTTCTCGGTCTCGAACTCCTTGGTCTCGTCGAGGCGCTTGCCCCAGCCGCGCTCGCTTTCCCAGATCACCGCCGTGTAGACGATCTCGGCCAACATAGAGAACACCTCATACCCAGATTATACCAAAAAAACAGCCCACCCGAGCGCCAAAAGCAGTCGGGTGGGCAAAGTATTATAAGATAAGCGTGGACGGCTATCCGATTACTGATTACGGATAAGCCTTGGACATCGCACGATTGTTTCAGCCACCAGCCGCTTTGGTGATCTGCCTAAGCGTTGCCTTGCGGCACTGGGCAGGACTGGTTGCCTGCAACCCGATACAGCCGTCAGTGTATGGTTACGGTTTGACGGGTTCTTACGTCGCTCGGGGTTGTACGACCCCGGCTATTTCAGCCTTATCGCGCAAACGCCTGTACCGCCATCCCAGCGTTCTTCACGCGGGACACACCTTATTCCCCGGCAGGGAATTGGTTCGGTCAAGCCGTCCACATACATAGGATACCATATCGGCGGGATTTTTGGCAAAGGTTTCCCACTTTCCACCCCTCAAATGAGGGGATTCTCCTATGGACTTCAAGAAATGTCTTCCCAAGCTCCAACCGTGGCTGGACAGGCTACAGAACTATTTCCACATCCCTATCGCCTGCGTTTTCCAGGCGGCGATCTTGGCTTGGCACTGGCATACAGGGAGGGACTTGGGACCGAATGTCCAAGGCACGGTCTTCAGTTTCTACGCGCTGCTGGGCGGTCATTTCGTGGGTAGCCAAATCTGGCCTGACAAAAGCTCGACCACGGTTGTGAACGTGGACAACACCAATACGGCAAACGCCAATGCTACGCCTCCGGCTCCCGCAGCCCCCAATGTTGACTCCGGTGCCGGTGGCTGATTCGTGGTATCATAAGGCATGAAGCACATCCAACAGTTTCCCCATTGCGACCCCCGTATTCTGCATGCACCTGAAGACAATTGTCAGTTTTGTAATGAGCACGGGGACTGGCAAGAGTTGCGCAAGGCATGGGGTATCGCCTTCACCGGGCATTCATTCGACAAGCAGGGCAACCCTCTCCCGGACGGGAACGGCGGCGTGATCCTGCCCTGTCCTGCCCAGTACAACCGAGGCATGGCGTCTATCGACGGCTGGCACGGCAACGTGGCCTTCACGCCCGAAGTCGAGGAGGCCAGCAACCGCGAACTAGACAATCTCAAAGAGTCCCTTAAAAAGTACTACGACGATCTTCCAGAAAACGAGTAATTTGGATTTTCTAAAAGTGTTGCGGATTGCGGAGACGCATTACTTCTCGTCATCGCCCTCGACGAAGATCGGGGTCACCATCGCCTTGCAGCGGTGCTTCCTATTGATCAGGAAGAACGCTTGTTTGGGCGGCTCATAAGGAGCTTTGATGTTTATCGCAAAGGAGTTGTAACCAATCAGCGACCCGTTGCAGATAAAATCCTGACCGTCTATGAATTGATGATGGTGCCCAAACACGTCAAGGTTGACGTCGCGCACCGATTTGTTCCAGTTGCCAATCGCCTTGTTGACCGTGGGGTAGATGCCACCGACGCCACCAGTGCTCCTGATGGCGTGCCCGTGGTGGAAGCGGATCACGTAGGGCTTGTCCTTGTCGAACAGGCGGATGATGGTGTGGTAGCCTGACGCGATTTGCCACGTCATGCGAGGCTCGTCCTTGAATTGGTCGCGGATGTTGAAGTACATGAAGCGCTCGATGGAGGTGCCCGCCTCGGTCTTTATACGCTGTTCCGGGGTCATTCTTCCATGGTTTCCGCTATGGCACACGACGGTGATCTTCACATCATTCGGCAAATGTTCCAGCAGGAACCGTAGTCCGCTGATAATAAGACCCTGCGCCTTATACATCGCATCGGTAGGCTGGAGCAGGTTCGACTCAGCCAGGTCCTCGTGGATGCGATTGGTAATGAAGTCGCCAAGAAGGGCGATGATGACTTCCTTGATCTCGGTTTCCTTCGACTCCTTCTGGTACAGGCGGAGAGCGCTTTGCCAAGCCTTGACCACGCGCTTTTCGGCGATCTGAAGGTTGAACTCATTCACGCCACTGACGTCATCGAGGCTGACAGGCTCCTCAATGTGCCAGTCTGAGAAGACGATTACGGCCACGGAGTAGCTGCTGCCACTGCTACTTCTTGGAAGGATGTCGATTATTTGCGGGGTGTGCTCGTCAAGACCGATCAGGATTTCTTTTTCAGTTTCAAGCTGCTTAATGCGGTTGAGGGCCTCAGTATACTTCTTCTGCGTGCCCTCTTTCTTGACGGCGACCTTTTCAAGGTCTACCTTGAGCCTGTCTTCCGAGGTAAGCTCGGCCGGGGGCATCTTCGGCGTTGCCACCGCGGCCTCGGGCTGTCCGCCCCCGGCCTCGACAAAAGCCTTGAAGGTGGGGAAATACTCCGCCCATGCGATGTCCGCATATTTGCCGTGCTTTCGGTAGAAGTCTCGCGTGATCGTGGCGTTGGTAAAGTTCTTGCGGATTTTCTTGATGTCTGTGACCAGTTGCTCGCGTGTGCCGTGAGTTGGCTTCTGTCCCGGCTCTGTCCTGTTGGATTTGCTCGTCAAGTGGTGTACCTCCCGAGGAAAATGGTTGCTCTACTATGGAATAGATACTGCGCATTTCTCCAACCCGCGAATTGCCAGTACTTTGCCCTTGACGGAACTACCCGTTCCAATATAGGGGGCTGTCTGGGCGCATGCCCGATTTTCCAACAAACCTATGAAATCCGTGACCGCAGACAAGTTGCCGAACATGCACAGCACCGAGTTCCACGGTATCCCCATCATCATCGAGTGGCCTAAGGGAAGCGTCCGCGTTGGCAAGCATGACAACGGGGAAAGCTGGAAGATGGACATGAAGTGCGACTACGGCTACATCCCGAGCACGGTGGACGCAGACGACGACGACCACGTGGACGTGTACATCGGCCCCAACGAGGATTCCGAGTACGTCTACGTGCTGGAGCAGATGAAGGACGGAAAATTCGACGAGTACAAGGTCATGCTCGGGTTCGACTCCCTCGAAGAGGCCGAAAAGCTGTACCTGGAGCACATGCCGGAGGAGGCGCTGGGCGAGATCACGGAAGTCCCATTCGACGAGTTCCTCGACGCTGCCATGAGGGAACTGCCAGAAGCCGAGGAGCACGAGGGGGAGATACACGAGGAGCGTGCCGAGAAGCACGAAGACAAGCGCCACGTCGCCGAGGAGGAGAAGCTCTCCCTGATCGACGCCTTCGTCAAGCTGTACAAGCACGAGTTCGAGTACTTCGATAAGGTCGCCGAGAAAGTCCACGAGCACCTTGCGGACGCCCTCCAAGAAGCCGGAATCCGCGCCATCGTGACCTACCGTGCCAAGAAGCCCCGCAAGCTCAAGGGAAAGCTCCTTGAGCGCAACAAAACAAAGAATTACCAGTCCTTCCAGGACATCTACGACGACATCGTGGACCTTGCCGGGGTCCGCGTGGCGCTGTACCTGCCCAACGACCGCACCGCCGTGGGTCAGCTTATCGAACAGCGGTTCACCTTGATGCGGAAGCCCAAGAACTTTCCCGAGGACAGGGGGCCGAGGGACGGCATCGGCTACGTCGCCACGCACTACCTTGTCAGACTGAAACCCCAATCTCTTCACAAGGACGAATACCAGTATGCGGACACAAACGTCGAGATTCAGGTCGCGTCCGTGCTCATGCACGCGTGGTCCGAAATCTGCCACGATCTCACCTACAAACCGGAAAAAGGACCCCTCACCCCCGAAGAAATAGTGATGACCAACGACCTGAACCGGGTTGTGCAAGAAGGCGAGGCGATTTTAGAAAAGCTTCAACAGTCAGTTGAAAACCGTCGCCATGAAGACCTGCGCTTTGAACTTGCCGCCGCCTTGACGAAACTGGCGAAGCGGCTGGGTCTCCAGTCTAATGGACTTGCCACTCGCCGTATAACCGCCAGCGACGTAAAGGCTGTCGCCAAACAGGCGGCGGGGGACATCCAAGCAGGATTAAATCAATACATGAAAGACCTTGGGTGGAATTACGCAGAGCATGACAACTGGTCTGACCCAGTCAAACCGCAGGAACAAATCCAAGTATTACACGACGGCTGGTTGCATCATGCTTGGGACAAGATCAAGGGGAGTGGTAATACCCTACCAGAGCTTCAGGCGTATCTCGGTAAACACGCCTTGGACGACGCCAAACACCCGCATAAGCTCCCAAATCAGCCACCCATGCCGCCACACGTGAGCTACCTGAAAGCCAAGCTCACGTTGTGGAAGGCCTATAGGAAATCGGGTATTACAGAATGATGCGGTTTTACACCTATCTTTGGCTCCGCGCCGATGGCTCTCCATACTATGTCGGAAAAGGCACAGGTGACCGTGCTTTTGTCTCCAAGAAAAGGCACCGCCCGCCTGCAAAGGAAAGAATCGTCGTGCAATACCAGCCGTCCGAAGAAGCGGCTTTTGCCGAAGAAATCAGGCTAATTGCTAAATATGGGCGCAAAGACTTGGGCACAGGATGCCTCAGAAACATGAGTAATGGGGGAGTTGGCGGGGCATTGACCGGCGCGGCTCTAGAAAAGATGAAAATAAGCAAAGCAAAACAGATTTACACCCATTCACCAGAAACAAAAAGAAAAATCAGCGCGGCTCTGAAGAACAAACCAAAATCACCAGAGCATCGTCTCAAAATAAAAACCATAACCTCCCCAGCAGGTGGTCGCGCAAATGGGCGTCTTGCCGTTGAAAATGGGTGGGCGAAAAAGATGCATAATTTGCCGCAGGGAATTGCCGCCAACAGAGCAAACGGGACTAAGCAGGGGCACATCAATGCGCAAAAACCCAATTATATGAGACAAGTAGCCCATGTTCGCTGGCATGTAAATCGAGGCATTGTCAAGCCTGGATGTTCATTATGCTTCGCCACAGAGGCGTAAGATGCGTTCCGACCGGACTCTCCTACGCTGGTACAAGATCATCAACAAAAGATTCTTCGACGGCGCGTGCCCGGATCGGGTGTGCATAAGGTGGGCCGACCCCGAGGACAGCCATTGGGAGAAGAAGTGCTTCGGCGAGGCCTCCCTGTCGGTGGACGACGAGCACCACGACTACCAGATCGTGATGAGCAAGTCCCTCAACGAGCAGTGGGTTACCCGGATGAGCACCCTGGTGCACGAGATGATCCACCTCGCGACGCAGCTTCGCGACGACCACGGCCCCGCCTTCGAGCGTTGGCGGCAACTGCTTTCCGACCGTGGGCTGTTCAAAAAGCACGCGCTTAGGCGCGGATGCACCCTCTTCTGACCCTTAAAAACGTCTACAAAATCCCTAGACAGTAGCAGAGACGAATTCCCTAAGCAAAAAAGGGGATTGATGAGCCTGTTGGACAAAAAGACAGCCAGGCAATACGACGAGGCCAGCACACAGATCAACGTGCCCCCGGAGGTCGCCGCCGAGATCACCCGCATCGGGAAGGAACTGATACCAGACGAGCTTCTTGCGGGTGACGGCAGGGTCGAGGTCCTGCACGTCACGATAAAGTACGGCGTGCAGCCGGACGAACGCGTCCTGCGACGGGTGATGGGCGGGTATAAATCCTTCAATGTGATGCTGGGCAAGACCACGGTCTTCCCCGAGGCGTCCGGCGAGGGCACCCCGGTCGTGATCGAAGTCCATGGGCACGAGTTCGAGGCGCTCCACAAGGCGGTCGCCGCCGCCATGGGCACCCTGCCCGACGACTTCCCCTACACCCCGCACATCACCGTCGCATACGTCGCGCAGAAGGAAGCGCAACACTTCGCCGGGAGGGACAACTTCGTCGGTATTGAGTTCGTCGCCGACGCCGTGACCTTGTCCATGTTCGACGACGACAACCAGGTTGAAGTCCCGCTGGCGAAGGCGGCCGCAAAGGCGAAACCCGCTAAAATACTAGACGAATTGGCAGCTATCCACGATGAAATCAAATTCGATCCGCGACGCGTAAAGAACCCCGAAAATCCCCGAGCTTTCGAATACTGGCTCAAGGAAGAGCGTGAAAAATTACAACGAATCTGCGACGGTCTTGCCAGTTTCAAACCAAAATTGCGGGGAAGAGCCAAAGAGATGCTCCAAGAAGCCGTGAACGTCCTCCATCTAGCGGACACCATCCTCTACGAATCAGGGAAGCTCGGCGAGACTGAATCCTCTCTAGAAAGTGCGCTGATGTATTTGCATGAAGCGCTTTATGAAACCGCTGAGTTAATCGGTCATAGATTGAAGTTCAAAGTGGGTTCGTGGCTATTTCGGGCACAAGCCGCGTCCCCCGCGCAGGTGACGCCGGAAATCCCCGATGTCGCGCCGCAGGTCCCGCAGGAGCAGCCGGAAGAAGAGGAAGTCCAGCGCGACGAGCCTGCGACCCAACCCGAGAAAGGGAAGCGCCCGAAGAAGCGAAAGCCCAAGCTGTTGCAGCCGAAGCAGCCCAAGAAGGAAACGCCGAGGAAACCCCCGACCCAAACCACGAACTTCAAGAGGTGGTTCAGCAAGTCCAAGGTGCGCGACGACGACGGCAAGCCGCTGGTGGTCTTCCACGGCACGACGCACGACTTCCAGGTCTTCGACCCGAGCAAGACGAACGTGGAGAACTACTACGGCAAGGCGCTGTACTTCACGTCCTCCAAGACCGACGTGGGCGAGAACTACGCCACGGACGTCGGGCCGGACATCACCTCTCGCATCGAGAACGCCGCCGACCGCATTTTCCAGGACATGGAGCAGGAATGGGACGACGAGCACCCCGGCGAGGACTTCCCGCCGTATAGCTCCGACGAGCACGAGGAGTTGAGGGAGAAGGCGAAGGCGATGGCGCGGGAGCAGATCGCCGGGCAGAGCAAGGGCATGACCATGCCTGTCTACCTCAGCATCCAAAACCCCGTGGTGGTGCAGAAGAACGGCGGCACAGGGTTTGAGCTTGAAATCGACGACGACGGCAACGAATCCGGCAGCGGAGTGGACTTGTACAACGCGATGATGCGCGTAGCGGGAAACTACTACGGCGGCGATGTACAAGAAATGTGGAGCACACTGATCGGGAACTCCGGCGAGTCGTTCAACGCTTGGGACTTCGAGAAAGAAGTACGCGAGACTGAAAACGGCATTGTTGCCCTCGCCGTCTTCATGGCGTCGGGCAGCTTTATCGCGGACGTCTACCAGGAGATGGGCTTCGACGGCATCATACAGGACGCCTACTCCGAGTTCGGCACCCCCCGCTTCGGCAGACCGATGACGATGGACTACGACACCAAGCACTACATCGTCTGGGACCCGCACAAGGTCAAGAGCGCCATCGGGAACGTGGGCAAGTTCGACCCGAAGGACCCGAGCATCACCGCCGCCGTGAAGACGTGGTGGCACGTCAGTTCCGTGACGAACCGCGCCTCCATCCAAGCCGAGGGGCTTAAGGCGGTTGAGAGCGGCAAAACTGCCGCGATAACCCTGTCCGAGGTACACCTGCACGGGCGCTGCCACATCTTCGCCTTGGCCCTCCACAGGGCCTTGGGCTGCGACATCGAGATTTTCTGGGACGAAGACCCGTTTTGGGACGAAGACGAGGACGTCTCCTACGAGAGCCGGGAAGGACGCCCCGCCGCCGTCGCGCACGTGTTCGGTGTCCTGAACGGCAAAGTGCTCGACGCCAGCGGGCAGACGACGCGGGAGCGCATCGAAGAGGAGTTTCCCAACAACGACCCGTTCTTCGAGGAAGTTTCCGAGGATCAGTTGTTGCAATTGATCAGCAACGGGATTCTGGACAAGCCTAAGCGGGGCGAGGTGGAGCGCCTCGTGAAAGTGATCCTGAAAGACCCGAAGTTCGCGAAAATACCCACCACGAAGTCCGCAGCGCCGCTCCATGATTCGGCAAAAAGCCGGAAGTTCTACCACGGCACCGACAGAGAAGAACTTGCGCTGAAGATCATGCAGGAGGGCATCCAGCCCCGAGAGATCACGATGCCGGACAAGGCGAAGAGCCGGGCGCAGCTTGCCCCGGTGCCCGACCGTGTGTACCTGACGGATAGCTTCGGCTACGCCGCGATCTACGCGCTGGGCGGCAACATGTTTGGCACAGGCTCACGCTTACTCAGTGAGAAGAACTTAGACTTCCTCAAGGGCAAAGACCCCTTCGGATATGTGTTTGAGATCGACGGCAGTACGTTGCAGGGCGACGTTGTGCCAGACGAAGACAGCATCGGCGAATGGATGTCGTTCATGGTGGGCTACGAGGACGCCTTAAAGAAGTTCAAAGACTGGGAAGCCCAATACAAGGCGAGAAAGCCCCTCAACGACTATGAGAAGGAACAATCCTTGCGCTACAGGATGGAAGGCATCCCCTACCACGACCAAGCCATCAACAAGCCCGGCGCAGAAGCCGAGGAGGCGCGGGCGCACTTCCGTTGGATGTTCAGCTACTTCCTCACCGACAAGCAAAAGTGGGCAATGCTCTACAATCCCGACATCGGCATCCTCGCCACAGTCGGCAAGAAGCTCCAGAAGCGCATGACCCCCGAGGTCACAGAGTTCATGCTTGACAACGGTGCTCACGCCGCACATCGAGGGGCTGTGCATCCCGCTAAGGCGTGGAAGATCGACAAGGAGAAAGCAATCGTGCTAGGCGGCGCTCAATCTAACTGGGCGACCGAAGTTCCCATACCCAAAACCGCTGCTTACGACGAAGAAGAGAACTTTGACGACGAGCCGCAGCAGTGGGATCGGTTCCTCACCCTCCAACCCGGCACGACCCTGTACCACGGCACGAGCGCGGAATGGGAAGAGGGCGGCGAGCTTTCGTTCCCGGCGTGGTTCTCCACCAACCCTAAGGTCGCGGACTGGTTCGCGCACCGCAATTACGATGCGCAAGACCCGCTGGACACCGGGTTGCCCTCAATTCGTACGTATCGGGTGAAAAGCCCAATCCAGCTTGTCGAACTGAACGGCAAGGCGGACATGCAGGAATTCTTTGAAATGCACGGAATCGAAGACTACGGCATTGAGACGATCAGCGAAGGCACGATCAACGCAGGCTTCGAGGGGTGGATCATCCCCGACAACTACCGCCCCGGCGACGACATCATGCTGGGAGATGGCAGCAAGATTGAGTACATGGAGACGCACCCGGCAGGACCGAAGACTGGTAGCCTCGAAGCCAAGCTCGCAGTTGGCGAGAAGAGCGTGGGTGATCTCGGATTGGCTAAGAGGGTTATGCACGAGCTTATGCCTGTGCTGGGTGTACAGTTGCCAGAGCCGGAATTGAAGATCGTCAACTCTCCAAGGTCAGGCTTCCTCGGACAAGACGTGTGGCGCGTCGGTGTGACCAACGCTACACTCTACGGCAATGAAACCACAATCATCCAGCTTCAGAGGAGCATCCTGAAGGATGAGACCACGCTGCGCCGCATCATTGCACATGAGCTTTGCCACCATGCAGACAACCTCGTCAACGGCAAGAAGTTGATAGAAAAATACCAAGGCACAGGCGAACGCGGCTGGCGCATGGTGATGAACGAGCTTCGCCAAACAGGGCACGGCAAGGGCTGGAAAGAATTCACGCTGAAGTACAACGCCAAGTACGGCGCGGACTTCGTCAACGAGAAGTCAGACGAAAGCCTCGTGGTAGAGAAGCTACCTGTCAAGCCTTATTACATCGCGCTGCACAAGAGGACGGACGGTAGCATTGTCTTCGCCTCTGCATCTCGCCTCGGACCTCAGGCTCTAAAGCACCTGTGGTACAAGCGGAGTCACCCCGACGAGACGGAGCGGTTCACCACTACGGACGACCAGCTTTTCGTTCGAGGCGCTGGAATCGGCAATGGCTGGGCAGTGCCGAACGCCGACGCCAAGGACATGCAGGAGAGACTACAAGAGCTTTGGGACAAAGCCGGATCAGAACCTCCCATTGAATTGCCGAACCCTTGGGTCAAAGAAACGAAGAAAGGTCCCGTACCCAACGCTGACATACTTACGAAGTACCTCGAAAAAGAGGGCAAGGAAATCATGGTGAAGCCGTCCGAGCACAAGGACTTCTCCGGGTGGGTTGATGTTTGGTCGCGTTATAAAACAGCAGCAGCGCCGCAGCTTGAGGACTTAGAGCAAGCTGTCAGCAACAGCCGTTCCACTGCGCTGCCCCAGATTCAGGAGCTTCCGCATGGCGTAACCAAGGACTATGACCGCGTGCGCTGGGTCTATCAGCAGTTCTACGACAACGGCATCCAGTCTATGTCGTGGCAAGATTTCCAGAAGAAGTTTCCGAGGGAGCGGAACTCTCCACTGTTCACTAAGGTACGCCAGAACCGTCCAGCCATCACACTCGAAGACATGGACCGCTGGATGGAAGAATACAATGCACAGGCTGAGAAAGGATATTCCAACTACGAACTTGAGCACGGTACCTATCGTGACCCTAAGACCTCTTTCCGTGACGTTGAACAGCTTGTGCTGCGCGTCAACCAATCAGCGTCCGCTGCCGAGATTATCGGTGAAGACCCACTCATCGCTGAGTTCATCGGCATGGTGCAACAGGGCGCTCAGCATTACAGGCACCCGGTCTCCAAGAATACTGTAGGTTGGCTGCGCGTAGATTTCGTGGACGACAACTGGTTGCTCGTAGACGAGGTGCAATCTGACCTCGTGAATGCCGTTGCAAAAGCCAAGCAGATGCTTACAGCGCCGAACCTTCAGTCCTACATCAACAGCTTCCCCGATGCCCTAAAGGAGCGGGCGAAAGAGGAACTCAAGAATCACGGCATCAATGAACAGCGCTTCCAGATGAGCAAACAGCAAGTCACTCAACGGGGTTACACCATCGAGAAGCTGGAAGAGATCAAACAACAACTTATCGGGCTGTTTGAGGACTGGGCAGAGTACGCTCTTGCCAGCGTGATCGAGATCGCCCGTCGTCATGGCATCAAAAATGTTGCTATCAATACAGGTGAAAATCTAGCAGCACGTGATCCGCTGGTTGAAGAAAAATCAAACATATACTATGACCAGCTTGCCAAGAGCTTCGGCTTTAAGAAGCAGCAGCTTGACGTGGGCGACCTCAAGGGCAACTTCTGGGTGCGCACCGCGAGCGCCAAGACCGCAGGCAAGCGCAGCGAAGCCGTGACCAGCATGGCTGTCGGCACCACTGACCCCGACTTCCCCATGCCGATCCTGATCCGCTGGGAGCAGGGCATGCGCTGGCGTCAGGTGCTCAAGTCGGTGAAGGTCATCGTCGGCGTTGTCGCCGGGCGCAGGGTGCCGTGGCGCGAAATCCACGTCTTCAAGTCCTTCTGGGACAACCAGCAGGAGCAGCAGGATGGCTGGGAGCAGGAGAAGGCGAAGGGCAGCCGCATCATGTACGACATCCTGCACAACGGCAGCTTCGTGAGCGTGGGTAAGCAAGTGGCTACCGCAGCCGGAACGGAATCGGAGCCGGAGTACATCGGCAACTGCACCGAGGACGAGATCGTGGCGCAGTATTTCGGCGACGCCACGAGACTCGCCCAAGCCGTCGAGAACGGCGAGAAGCGGTCGGACACCGAGATTTTCGATCCGACCTCGGGCTTGCTGATCAAGTACGATCCGAAGACCGACGTTCATTCCTTCTACAAGACCGCCGACTCACACAAGGTCACGCCGCTCGACGAGACATACTACAACAGCCCGGAGAGCGGTGAGGAGACCAACGCCTACGCCGACATACCGGAGCGCGTGCGCGGCATCTACGGCGTGCCGCCGTTGAAGGAACTCGCGCCGCAGCTTTTCGAGAAGGATGCGGGCACCGCGCCCGAGGGCGTGGAGTACAGCGTCAGCGTGCTGGACTCCCATGGCGGCGAGCTTTTCTGCCAAGCCACGGCCACGCTGGACGGCGAACTCATTGGCGTCGTGGATTTCAACGAGTCCGAGAAGGACGTCGATTTCGAGGACACGCGCTATTACAAGGAAAAGAAGGACGAGTACGACGGAAGAGAATGGGAGCGGATCGCTGACATCCCAAAGGAAATCTGGGTCAAACACGTGTTCGTTGACCCGGAGTACCGCCGCAGGGGGATCGCCACGGGCATGTACGAGAAGATCAAGCAGGAGTTCCCCGGCGAGAAGTTCACCACCAGCGGCACCACCCGCGAGGGCACCCCGTTCCGCGAGAAGCTGGTCGAGCGCGGCGTGATCGCCCGCAAGAGCGCTTTGCTCCAAAAGAGCGCCGTGTTCGCTGAGGCGCAGAACGAGGTGCGGCACACCGACCACGAAGCCGTGGGGCTGACCAAGACGCTTAAGTCCGACCCGTTCTCCGAGGAGATCAAGACATTGCACGAGAGCCTCGGCGAGGAGGAGCCGGAGCCGAATCCCGTCCCCGATAGCGGCTTCGGCAGCAGGATCGAGGGTCAGCCACAGGCGAAGGGCGAAGACCAGTTGCAGATGAACAAGATGGAGAAAGCCAGCGTGACCGGCAAAGCCGCCAAGTTCGAGGGCGACCCTCGCGACACGGTCATGGGTCAGGTCTACCTTTTGCACTTCGACATCAAGCCGGGGACGAAGGTGAAGCCCGAGCGCGAGGACGCCAGCGAGCCGTTCCACGCACGCCACTACCTCGGATGGGCGTTGAACGCGCAGAAGCGCATCCAGCAGCACTACGAAGGCTCAGGAGCGAAGATAACGCAAGCCCTGAGGCGGAAGGGCATGACCTTCACCGTCGCCCGCATATGGGACGGCGCGGACAGGAACTTCGAACGCAAGCTGAAGTCTCAAGGCGGGCTGAGCCGTTGGTGCCCGATCTGCCACGGGCTGGGGCTGGTCCCCAAGTCGCGCCGCCGCGCCCCGGCGATGGAGGCGGTCGAGGCGGTGCCGAAGGAGATGCGGTTCGGCCCAGACTACGTCGAGAAGCAGGCAGGACAGAAATTCCCGCCGTTCGAGCAGTGGATGAAGCTACACCCCAAGTTCGAGATAGACGAGAGCCTCACGAAGAAGTATGGCGTGACCCGCGAGGAGTTGGAGGAGCGCTACTGGGAGAACACCCAATGGCTTTCCGCCCTCGATCTCCCGCTTGAGATATACCGGGCGTTGGAAGTCGAGAGGGGGCAGGAGATCGACCTGGGCAGCGCGGGAGTCCACTGGACGTGGGTAGAGAACAGCGCGGACGCCTACTTCGGCGGCTCGTCCATGTGGGCGCGGACGCCCAAGCCCAAGAACCCGGAGCTTGTGATCCTGAAAGCCGTGGTCTCAAACCCAAGCGACATCGACTTCGAGAAGACGCTGTCCAACAACATCCAGAACCCCGACGAAAACGAGATCACCCTCGTGCCGGGGACAACGCTCAAGCTGGTCGGCATCGACCGGGACGGCGAAGGCTACAAGGTGCCGAGGGGCGGGCAGCGCACGATCACGGCGGCTTCCCTCGACGACGTGGCGCAGGCTGTCAGGGAAATCTACGAGAAGTTCCCGGTCAATCCGAGGAACCCCGACGAGCGTATGATGATGGCGCAGGGCAAGCCAGCGGTGTATTTCGAGCTTGACATCTCGGGTCCCGCCTCCATCGCGAAAGGCGACCTCAGGGGCAGGCTCCGCCTGAAGGGAATCCGCTCCGCCGTGCCGGGGCAGGGAATGGGAACCCTGGTCCTGAAAAGGATTCTCAGCGTCGCTGACAAGCACAGCGTGGAAGTGGAACTCACGGCGTCCCCATTCGGCAACGAGGCGACGAGGCTCGACAAGGACGCCTTGCAGGCATGGTACAGGAAGCACAGGTTCGAGGACGAGCCGGGCTACGACCCCGCGCTGGGCTACATGGTGCGCCAGCCGAAATCGGCTGCCGGGGCCGTGGACATAGATTGGAAGAACGACATGTTCGAGAACTATAAACTCGTTCCCGAGTATTCTTGGCACGAGGCAGGCGACCCGACCGATGAGGACGAGGAGATCGGGGAATCGAACTGGAACTTGCTGGTCGTGAACGCATTCGACACGAAGAAGAAACAGAAAGGACTACCGGGCAAGCCGGTCGGCTCGGCCGATTTCGTGCTGCGCGGCGGGCGGCTTGAATCCTCGGACACCGAGGTGGACAAGAATTATTGGAGACAGGGAATAGCCACGGCGCTGTACCAGTACGCCGAGGGCCTGACTGGCTTCCAGATCAAACCACATATGACGCAGTCCCCTGCGGGACGCGCCCTGTGGCAGCAGAAGAACAGACCGTTCGGAGTAAACTGATGCGCTGGTATCACGGTACATCCCGACAAAACGCCGAGAAAATCCTCAAAGAGGGTGTTCTCAAGCCGGGGGAGGACACCGTCTATGACGTCGATGTTCCCCGCCCTGACGCCGTGTACATCGCCGACTGGGACGTCGCCCACCAGTACGCGCTTGAGCGCAACGGCGTGGTGATAGAGATCGCGCAACCGGACCCCAAGAACCTGATCCCCGACGAGGACGACGTCTACGACCTCTTGGATGACCGTGGCGAACTCAACCCCAAGGGGCAGGCTCTCGCCGACCGCGTACAGGCGCTTTGGCTCAGGAAGTGGAACGAGGAGAACGCCGCGTGGCGTGCCGAGGGGCACGACAAGAAGAAGTTTCCGCATTACCCGGATTTCGAGGCGGCGTGGGAAGCGTGGGGCGAAGTCGAGTTCGAGGGGTCTTCCGGTCTCTCGGGCGAGATGATAGACCTGACGGACTACATCGTCAAGAACGACCCGCAGCTTGCGAAGGCGATCATCGAACTCTTAGGCAAGGCGGCGCACATCGGCCCGATCAAGGTCGTTGGCATCGCAAAGAAACAAGCCGCCGCGCAGTGGGGCGTTGACATTCGCCACCTGAGAAAGCTGGGTCCCGTGCACGCCGCGAAGACCGGCCAGCCAATAGAGTTCTACGCCTACCACGCCACGGGGACCGGGAACGTGAAATCCGGCGTCGGCGGCACATTCTTCTCCGACACGCCAGCGCCGGAGTACGGCGAGAACATCGCGGTCGCCAGACTCCGTTTCAACAATCCCCTGGTGCTGACCGACCAATACGACGCCCTGGAAAAGCTCCTGTCGCCGGAGCGTGCCGAGAAATTCCTGCTGGACCAGGCGGACGGGGAGGTCAACTACCTCCCGATAGACCGGGACATCGCCGAAGCCGCGAAGGCGGCGGGTCACGACGGCATCATCTACACCGAGGTCGGCGGCTTGACCGAGCAGGAGTACGTCGCCCTCGATCCGTCCGCGTACAGCGACCTGAACGCCCTGGGGGCCTACGACCAGAAGACGATGAGGGTGGGGGCCGAGAAAGTCAATGTCGTGAAGACGCCGGGCTTCGTGATCGAGGTGCCGAAGGAGCGCCGCCAGAAGTTCTTTGTCCGCCCGAAGGCACCGCTCGAATATTGGGCTTTTAAGAACCGTCCGCGAGTCTTCCTCAGCGAGAAGCTGATTTTCACATTCGGCGGGAAGCCCGTGGCGGAGGCCGTGGTCGCGAGGATCGAGGCTCCGGGGCACGGCGAGGGCGAGCACAAGCACTGGCACAAGGTCTACTGGAAGCCGACGAGCTTCAGGAAGTTCCGTGTCGCAGCAACCAAGCTATACCACGGAAGCCGCGTGAAGTTCAAGCCGGGCGACATCCTCACGCCGCAGCCGGGGGGATACGTACATGACACGAAGGTTGCGGAGCACGAAGAGATAATGGAGAAGTACCGTCCCAAGGGCGCTCTGCCGCGCAAGGATAGCGTGTACATGGTGGCGCACCCTGACGACGTGGACTATGCGGGCGGCTACGAGGATTACATCTACGAGGTTAAGCCTGTCGGCAAGGTCGAGAAGTGCGACATGAGTTGGTACAGCGAGGTCAGCGTCTACGGGGAATACCAGCCCAACGACCCTAACGTGATCCAAGCAGCCAAGAACTATTGGGCAGGCAAGCCCTTCGGCGGCAAATCCGGTCTCTGGGAGTACCGTGCCCCAAAGGCTAAGGTAGTTCGGCTCGTGTCTTCCACCAAGCTCGCATCCTCCAAGCTAACGGTGCCGTGGAAGTCCGACCTGCTACGCTGGGACAAGCTCACGGCGTGGGAGAAAAAGCATACCGAGAACGACGAGGCAGAGTACACCTCCGAGGAGATTGAGAAGAAGTACAACCTCGCGCCGTCCAGCGAGACACGCAAAGGCGTAAACGCTGCGCTGCTTAAATCAGCAGTGATTAAGCTCCCAACCTTCGAGCAGGTGATTGACAAGAAGACCGATACGAACAACGAGTTCTCTAACTTGCTCGACATTGATGTATTCAACGACCGCGATCTGGGCAACATGAAGGAGTACTACGACGAAGTCGCCCCGAAGCTGGCGAAGCTGAGGTTCCCTCTCACCGTCTACCGTTGCTTTGCACTGAGAGATCGTGAAAAGATCGACTACAAGAACCTCGGCGGCTCTTGGTCGCTCAACAGCAGAGCGGCATATCTGACTGTCCATGAAATGTTTGACGACGAGGAGTACGAGCAGTACCCAGTGATTACGGGTAAGATCACAAGCTCGGACGCCGTGGACTGGCTCAACACTGTGCGTGCATGGATGACACTGCCGGAAGAAGAAGAAATCAGGATGAGGCCCGGCGCGAAGGTCAAAGTGCAAGGCAGGGTGCGCACTGCTGCCAATCTTCCGACGATAAGCTTCGCTACTTTCAAGAAGTGGCTAAAAAAAGTCGTAAAGGAAGACATCAAGATTGAGACTGTGACGGGTGCCTTCCAACTTAGCTATAAGGGCAAACCCGTGGCTTGGCTGGAGTTCCCGGCGGAAGAGTGGGGATTGATGGGATTGCTGGAAAGGATCACTCGTCACGAGCAGAGCAAAAGCGACGAGGCGACATGGGACGCCCTCATGGGTCCGCAGCCCGAGTCCACCAAGACAGCCAACGAGATGACAGAAAACCCGGACTACTACATGACGGAGGGTTGCGGCATCTGGGCAGTGAACTTCGCCCGGAAGAACGGCGGGGAAATCTATATTCTGTCGGCTAAGCGCGGCGAAGGATGGAGCGAGGAAATCCCATACGAGGTCACCCACGCTTTCGTGAAGAATGAGGGCAAGACCTATGACATCCGGGGCGAGCGCACGCCCGATAAGATGGCCTGGGAACTCAGCATGGGCGAGTATAGCGTCAAGGGACCGTGGACACCCGATGAGTTCGAGGCCAAGTTCATGGGCAGCGACGACGACAAGCCGCTGTTCGGCAAGGAAGGCGCGGACAAGGCTGCCGCGCTGGGAGACCAGCACCACCACAAGGACGACATCCCCACGCCGCTGCACGCCGTCCCGAAGCGCCCAGCGGTCATCGACTGGTACTCCGACTCGCCCGACGTGGCGGGGAAAGAGCCGGAACTGGTCGAGATCGACCCGAAAACGCTGCTGACCGACCAAGACACGGTCAGCAAGTCGCATATCGACAAAATCTTGGGGCACATCGACAAGATAAACGAGCCGACCCCGAGCACGAGCGAGGAGCACTCGGCGCACCCGCTGGTGCTGGGCACGTCCGAGGGCGACTTCGTCTTCGACGGGAACCACCGCTGCGCCGCTGCCCTGCTGAAGGGCTTGGACATCAAAGTCCTGTACCTCGACCTTGCGCCGATAGAAGACTGGGTGCCGGAATACTATCTTGGCGAGGAGGACGAGGAGCAAGGCAAAACCGGAACGGAAAAGAAAGCCGACAAAATCATTGACGTGGGGGAGGGCGACGAGTACTGGGCTGGCGAGGGCAACGCCGCGTCCGGCGTGCTGCCCGTGTGCCCGTCCACCGGGCGCGTGTGCCTGGCAATGCGGTCCGACGACGTCCACATGGGAGGCGTGTGGGGCACCATCGGCGGGGCCGTGAAGGATGGCATGAACCCGCAGCGGAGCGCGAAGTCCGAGATGGCCGAGGAGACGGGATACCACGGCGGAATCTCCCTGACTCCAGCATACGTCTTCAAGGACCGGGGGTTTACCTACCACAATTTCCTGGGCACCGTTTCCAGCGAGTTCTCGTTCAGCCCCGGCGAGAGGCACGAGTGGGAGACCGACCGCATCGTGTGGGTCCCATACGCTGAGGTGCTGGCCGACATAGAGAAGAACCCCGGCGACTACCACCCCGGCCTGCTCAAGCTGTTCGCCAACTCCAAGGATGCCATCGAGCGTGCGCTAAAGATCGAGAAGAAAACAGCTTGTTCTAAAATAGCGTGGCAGGAGATCGCCGTAGAGGAAGGCGAAAACTCCAGCATCGGGTCGCTGCTTGGCGGCGTCCTCGAAAACGATAAGGACTTAGCGGCTTGGGCAGAGCAGGAGATAGTCTCCCCAGCGCTGACCGAAATGCCGAAGCGCCGCAAATTTATGAAACAGTTCAAGGGCATGAAAGTCGGCGTCATCGACGACATGCACATCTACCAGCGGGGCAAGGGGCATGGATCGAAGATGCTAGAGGACTTCATCAAGCGCTGCAAGGCAGCCGGGTGCTCCGCTGTCCTGCTTCAGGCTGGGGTGTACGAACCTCAACAAGCGGGATTCAGCTTAGTCGAGTGGTACGAGCGCCACGGCTTCAAGACTATGGAGATAAGCGGCGGTCTGCCGCTCATGGTGAAGTGGCTCAAGCCGCAGGGCAAGAAATCCGCCTTATTGGCCGTCTCGAAACTGGACCGGGCACGCGTCATCGACATGATCCAAAAGCTGCAAGCCCACGCCGACTCGGCCGCCCGGATAGGCAACGAGGCCGAGGCGAAGACGTTCGCCGACAAGATCAAGGAACTGCGCACGGCCTACGGGCTGGACGACGAGAGCGCCAAGCCGTGGTGGGAGCAAAAGCGGACCTGCCCCTTCCACAACTGCGAGGTGCCAGCGGAGACGCAAGAGTGCCCCTCGTGCGTCAAGGAGGAGGAAGACAACGAAAGGGAAGCCGCCGCCAGGCAATACCAGCAGGAAATGCAAAGAATTAAAGACAGTCCGTACAGCGTCCCGCGAAGCTGGAAAAGGCGCGGGGCGTCCGCCCACCCGCAGGACGCCGAGTTCCGCGCGGCGGCGGAGGCGCTCGGGATCGAGTACCTGGGGCCGATAGGCGGGCTTGCCCCCGGCGAGGGCGTGCTCGTGTTCCAGGACCCCGTGACGCAGGGAAGCCTGGGGGTCCCCGAGAATCAGTGGAGTCCCGAGCGGCTCAAAGAGCGCTTGGAGAGGATGCGCAAGAAGTTCGGGGCCAAGACGGGGGCAGGCGTCATGGAGAGCCGCAGGCCGTGCCCGAGCGGCAAGCGCAAGTTCTTCGACGAGGTCTCGGCGGTCGGCCCGCACAAGGAGTGGGACCCCGGCACGCCGACGCTTCACACCTACAAGTGCCCGCGCTGCGGGTGGTTCCACCTAACCCGGCAGCCGCAGAAAACGACGGTCGCCGGGCAGACGCACATGTTCCCGTCCTCGCAGGACGCGAAGTTCCAGGCGTGGTTCGACGGCTCCAAGGTCGTGGACAAGAACGGAAACCCGATGCCCGTATACCACGGAACGCGCTCGTCCGTGGAGTTCGAGGAGTTCAGCATGACGGGGCCGGAGGTGGACGACTGGGGAGAGTCCTCGTCTTCCGGCTCCGGCGCAGACCCCACGGCGCTCATGGGCGCTCACTTCGCCGAGGAGCCGAACGTCGCCAACCTGTTCGCCGAGGGCAAGGGCTGGACGAGCACGCGCTACGAGGGCGAGGCGGAGAAGCCCCGCGTGATACAGGTCTTCCTGCGCATCACCAACCCGAAGGACTTCGGCTCCGAACACAACCTGCGCGAGTTCATCAACCAAGGTAAGGTGCGCGGCGATGCGGTTGATCTCGCGCTAGCATATGACCTCGGCGTGGAGCCGTGGGAGGAAGGCAACGAGGAAGCGGTGAGCCAGTGGTATGAGAAGTACGAGAACGACGCGGCGTTCCGGGCCGAGCAGAACCGCTACCTATTCGAACAGCACCGCAACGTCGAGGGCGACGCGGAGCTTCTGGAGGAAGCAGCATACGACCTCGCATCGCAAGCCAAGAGCCGCCTGACCACAGCCGGGCATGACGGCGTACGCTACAAGAACGTGGTCGAGGGCGGGCACGCGTGGATCGCGTTCGCGCCGGACCAGATCAAGAGCGTGTATTCGCAGTTCAATCCAAAAGACCCGCGTTTTACCGCATCCAAAAACAGTTCCTCTTACCCAGCCGAAATGTCCCCAGAAGAGACAATAAACTACGTCGATTTCTTGCATGAGTTTGGTCACGGAGGCGGAGAGCCGTTCGAAGACCCTGAGTGGATCAGGGAAGCAGAAAAATATGTTCTGCAAACAATCCCCCTGGATGACCCCGGCGTCAAATGGCCGAAAGCAACGCATCTACCAGTCGCCCAAGAATACGCCCAGCGGAAAACGCCTCTGCCCCCCATCATCATCGCCGCCAATGGTTACGTAATAGACGGATTCCACCGCGTCGAGGCCGCAAGGATGCGCGGCGACAAGACGATTCAAGCTTACGTCGGAGTCAAAGATGCTTCTAAGGACGCGGCGCATACGCCAAAGGAGGCGGACTGGAGGAGCAAGTACGTGCTGCCCGCCGCGCTGGCCCTGGGCCTCGGCGGCGCTCCATCCGCCGTGCAC
>Ga0187874_10000774_pt1 | contig 35391 bp, 51 predicted proteins | sample June2016WEW_16_1_3_FD_132993 | JGI IMG/M metagenome (GOLD analysis project Ga0187874, IMG submission 132993) | Peatland microbial communities from SPRUCE experiment site at the Marcell Experimental Forest, Minnesota, USA - June2016WEW_16_150 | ecosystem: Environmental > Terrestrial > Soil >... | reverse complement strand
TCGCATACATGCGCCGCATGTTGCGACGGTAATTGTGAGGATTGTCAGGGTACCTGTGATTGCTCCGACTGCCACGGCAGCAAGGGCGCTAGTGTACTGGATGCTCTTGAAAGCCGTACGGCTCGCCCTTATGTGACCCCCGAAGGACTCATTGGTCAACAAGAGGATAGGGTTGCGCCTGACCCTTTGCTAGAAAAGCACCAAAAGATACGCCAATACATTGATTCACTTGATGATTTAGCCCACCAAGCCTATGCCGAGCGTTTCTATAAAAATACGATTCGTAACGGATTACCAGAGCCAGAGGCGATTGTGATTCAACCCATAAGAGACCAGATTTTGTCTATTATGCATGGTCGGGATGTTCCCCGTCCAGATGATTTTGAGAATGATAATACGCCCGCTAATCCGTATCAGGCGCATCTTCGCTTGATGAGTAAGACGGCTGCTCCTGTTTTCGACCAGCCATTTATTCCCCAAGCAACTCCAGCCGTTGATCTTCAGAAACAAGACCGACAGCATTGGGGCGACGTATATCCATGTCCTAATTGCGGCCATGCAGTACGTAGCGATTTTCAAGAGTGCCCTGGATGTGGAGAGCGCTCAGTTGCGCCTGCCGCAGGAGTAGGACCAGCAGGAGACCAGCCCCAACCAATGCGATGGGCTAAGGTTTCTATTGGAGAGGCATCAATGCCTCCCCAGGGAGCCCCAGTTCAACAGAAAGAGACAGCTCTTCCGTACAATCCTGGGGCGTACGAAGGAGAAGTTGAGGGTATGCACCCTGCCGCTCAGTACACGTATCAGCGCGCCGTAGCACAGGGCGCAGCTCCCCAGGCAGCAATGGCAGCGGCGCAAGAAAAACAAGGCGAAATGATGAAGCGCACACAGGAAGGTCAGAACATCGAGGGCGTGCAAATCCCAGTAATTAGTGGCTTTGTACCTACATCTACTGTTCAGCGCGTTTCACATTTAACCTGACCTGCTATACTAGTGAATCTAGTTGGACTCTGATTATGGGTTCATCTAAACCATAATTGATAATGGCCCCTTTTAGAACAGTAACAGATAAAGACTATGAGTCGGATAAGTTGAATGCCGAGCTTTCCCGTTTACGTAAAAACGGTTTAGTACTCCCGCGACATAGCGGACGAGCGGCACAGTCTTACGGTGAGATAGTAACACAAACGCGTGATATCCAGAAGGCGGCGGGAGTAGACCTTGACAATCTCGCGTATAGCGTTGGTAAAACTATTACCTCTGGGAATCTTCATTCTCCCGAGGTTCAGAGCATGGTCAAGGAGAACGAGGCCAAGATGCAAGCTATGGGCCAGAAACGGGACATGTCATATCGCGCGCAACACGCGGGTGGTATGCGGCGTATGGGGAGCATACGTCGTACGGCGGCGAGCGTTACGCCTGGCGGTACGGATGCACAGAATGCTATTCCGCGCTTTTATGACCCTCTTGAGTATTGGGACCTTTCGGGTCTTCCGTGGAATGTCGCTGACGAGGGTCATCGTCATAAGCTCCACAAGTGGCTGCGTTTGTACTATGCAACGCACTATCTTGTTCCGACACTGATTGATATCTTTACTCGATTTCCGTTAATAGGAATTGAACTAGAATGTTTTACTGGAGATACACGCATATTGACTCGGGAAGGCACAAAGTCGTTTTATGAAGTAGTCGATACCGAACCGGAATTGTTGAATGGCTTAGCTCGTTGGCAGCGGGCACCGATAAGTTTTCGTGGAGAACGTGAGATTTGGGAGATTACGGTTCGTCGCAATCGGCGCGAGAAGGTAATTCGCACAACCGCAAATCATCGTTGGTTCTTGGAGTCTAATCGTTCTGATGCGTTGCGAGCGGTTGCGGGACCGGGTAAGCGCATGGAGGTAACAACCTCCTCCCTCCATTGTGGCGATAGGTTGGCTGCGACTTATTCGATCAACCAAATCAAAAAGGCGGGGGTTTCGCCTTCTTCTGTAGGTGTCGCCCATGGCTTTACGTTTGGTGACGGAACGCGTGGGAGTAGCGATGGATGTTATGTTGACTTGCATGGCGCTAAGGATTTGGCGTTATTGCCATATTTCGCTAAACCTAAGTTTTGGCATATTGAGCGCGATCCCGACATTACTCGTATCGCCGACCTTCCCGCTTTCTTTAAGAAGTTACCGGCAATTGACGAGTCTGCTTCGTATTTGTATGGGTGGTTGGCGGGGTATTTTGCTGCTGACGGGACAGTTAGCAAGAAGGGCGAGGCATATTTGGATTCAGCTACGCGTGAGCATTTGCAATTTGCTCGCGACGTGTGTAATCGATACGGCATAAAGACAGCAAGTATATACGAATATACTGTCGAGAATAAGAGTACGCCGCAGGGAACAATTATAAAGAATTGGAAAGGTTATCGTCTTCCTATCGATTTACAATCTTTGACAGAGGTATTTTTCGTTATTGACGCACACCGTCAACGCTTCTTGGAATATACTGTAAACAATCACGTTCGTAGAGAGACTTGGGTTGTGCATTCTGTTGTCGCTACAGGAACAGTGGAGCCAGTTTATTGCGCAACGGTTGAGGGTTCCGAGTCATTTGTTTTAGAGGACAATATTCTTACGGGAAATTGCAAGGATGCTGCGCTAAAGGATATTTATGAGGAGATTTTCCTTCGTAATCTGAAATATGATGAGTTTTTCGTAGGATTAGGACGTGAGTATTGGTGTGCTCTACCCGATGAGTTGATTCAGGGCGCAGATGGTCCGATTCCTATTGAGTCGGTTCAAGCAGGCGATATGGTGCTTACCCACAAGGGTGTATTGAAGCCAGTCAAGGGCTCATCTTCGCGCGAATACAGTGGTAAATATGTGAAGTTGCGCCCTCATTATGGTTTGCCAATGCGATACACTTACGGGCACCCATTCTTGGTGCGCCGCGATGAAAAAACAGATTGGATTCCCGTTGAGGAGATTACGACAACAGATGAACTTTTTGTGCCCGTGGATCAACGTATTCAAGACCGTACGGTGGTCAATATATGGGAGACATTACAAGGATGGTTACAAGTACCTTCAGAGAGTGAGATTGCAACATGGCCAATTCCTGAACATATTACATGGACTGATTCTGAGATTACCTATCGAAATTGGGTACGTAGAACTACAAAAGATTTAACCCCTGGAGATGTTTGGAAGCGTTTGGGTTACGGGGCGCAGCATAGTCCCTTAAAGTCTGAAATAGACCTTACTGATGATTTACTTTGGTTTTTTGGACTTTACCTTGCCGAGGGCGCGGTTACTAAGGATGGGGTGCGCATCTCCTTACATGCAAAGGAGATAGCTTATGCGGAAAGGGTTGTTGGTATAGCCGCCGACTTTGGTCTCAACGCTAACATATCGCACGGATCGAGCGAAAACAGCATCAATGTAATCGTTTATAGTATTGCCTTTGGTGCATGGATTGATTCATTGCTTGGTACAGGACACAACAATAAGCGAATTGCTGAGTGGATGATGATCTTGCCTGCGCAACGACAGATTCATCTCTTGCGCGGATACTTCGACGGCGATGGTCATTACGGCGACGTTCGGGTACATGCTGCTTCCGCATCACTCCTTTTGGCTCTTCAGGTTGAGCGTATGATACGTCGCCAAGGTGTTGTTACGACTATCAATGAGGCTAATTCTACTACGGTAAACGGTTATTTTTGCCGTTGGTGGATGGTTGGTCCGGCTATCGGAGATACCCGCGTATTCCTAGAACGCCTTGGAGTATCCGGCGAACGAGAGTTCCAGAAACGTCAGTTTGGTTGTTGGCAAGGGGCAAATGAAGGCTATTGGGTCAAGGTCTTTCAGATTGATAAGACGGGCGAATATACTGGCCCGGTTTACAATATTGAGGTTGAGGATGATCATTCTTATGTCGGTTCTGTGGCTACGCATAACTGCGTCGGTGAGTGTTTTTGTCTCGGCTCCTTTGATGAGGATTTGGGTGTTTGGGAGCATGAGGAGCTAATCAATCCAGAGGATGTGGTGATTGATAACTTCCCATTCCTCAATACACAGCAGTTGAAGATTGTACCGCCCGATTATCTACGTCGTATCGCTCAGACTAAGAGTCCTGCGCGCGAGTGGTTTTTGCTCCAAGAGCAGTATGCGGACCTTATTCCGTATCTACTCAAGGGCGAGCATATTCCAATCTCTCCAGTGATGATGCGGCAGGTCGCCAATAAGATGAATAACTGGGATGACCACGGAACACCGATTCTCCTACGCGGTCTTCGTACACTGCTTTATGAGGAAAAGCTTCTCGCGTCTCAAGAAGCTATTGCCGAGCGTCTTTACTCGCCGCTTATCTTGGCCAAGCTTGGAATCATGGATATGGGCGAGGGTCTGCCCCCATGGATTCCAACGCCTGCCGAGCTTGAGTCCGTACGTGATGACCTGGATATTGCACTTGCATCTGATTTCCGCCTCATGGTTCACCACTTTGGGCTTGACATTACGTCGGTATTTGGACGGGAGCAGATGCCTCGTCTTGGCGATGATTTTGACCGTATTGAGCGTCGCATTATGCAGGTGTTTGGGGTCAATCCGTCGCTCCTTTCAGCGGGTTCCAACTCGCAGCCGTATGCATCGAGCGCCCTCCAGGCAGAGTTTATGAACCAGGTCCTTAAGACATTTCAGAATCAACTCAAGGCACATTATCGAGAACGGGCTTTGGTTGTTGCCGAGGCTCAAGGACATCAAGACTACGAAAAACGGGGTCAAACGAGAATACCTATATATGAGCGCGTTGTTGTTTACGACGATGAAGGGAATAAGGAAATAAAGGAAGTTCCTAAGCTAATAGTTCCGACCTTAAAATTCGCCAGTTTTGACTTACGCGACGAGGCTACTGAGCGTCAATTCCTTATGGAGCTACGTCAGATGGGTGTACCATTGCCAAATGCCGATTTGCTCATTGGTGTGGATTGGAAGTACAAAGACAAGATTGACGAGTATAACACTGAGCTAAAGGAGCAGACCATCGCCCAGCAGCAGGCAAAGATGGAGACATACTATGCGCTGACGGTCAAAGGTCTGCCTGTACCGCTTGACCTCAAGGCCGAGTGTGAGTCTGTGCTGGTGCATGGTCCTGGCTCAGGCGGAGGAGCCCCACAGGGAGCCACTCAAGGTATGGGCGGAGCCCCAGGTGGACCAGGAGCAGGAGCGCCTCCAGGAGGCCCAGGAGCAGGCCCAGGAGGCGAAGCTATCGTAATGCCGCCCGCACCCCCAGGATTAGGCGCAGGACCTGGTACAGCGCCCCCAGGGGGCGGACCTCCGCCAACCAACCCAATGGCCCCGGGACCAGCGGGTACTGTACCGCAAGTGAGCAATGAGCGTCGCCCAGGATTGACCTATAACACATCGAATGATGGCATTACTCGATTCAGCGCTAAGGAGGGTTCAGACTTCGATGAATACATGGCCGATAATCCTAATCTCGGTTTACCATTTGTGGATTACATTATAGATAATCATAAGTTCGGTTCGTTAGCTGAAGTGCCGCGAGTAGATATTGAAATCTTGTCTTATGATTGGCCTAAGCACGAAGCTACTTATATGCAAAGCGTAGCTAACGAAATAGCTACTAAATTGGCATCTTCTCCTGAAGTCGAAAAAGAGTCTGCTATAGTGATGGAACCAGAGAAGGAGTTTGTTCTCAAAGCTAACCAAGAACTTCAGAAGACAGCGAGTGGTAAAGAAAAGATAGTAGAGACTCCAAGTAAGACCAAAGTAAAGTTTGAGCAAAAGAAGAAGTATGGCATAATCGACGTACTAGCTTCCGACCTTAGTGAGGATGATAAACCAAGTGAATCAACAGATACCGCAGAACCAAAGTCGCCTTGACCAGGAACCTTTTTACTCGCGAATTAAGGATTTGATTGAACAGGGCGGGACTAATAGTTCCATTGCTAGGGCTTTAGAGACGACCGAGAAGTCAATTCGTCGATTTCGTAAACGGCATCACATAGAAGCACCGTCGCCTATTGATTCTCGTAAGGGAAGTGTGCATTACCACGATGGTGATAAGGCAGATGTAACTACGCCAGCCGCAAGTGGGCTTGTGTTGGATGACCCCGATACGATGCTTAGGGAGCGCGGTTTGAGTCCCGAGTCTTGGTTAATTTCGTCCGCTACAATTAACGAGTGGAATGGTCCAAGCGCCGATGAGGGTATGGTTACTTATCATCAGGCCAAGCTTAATATCAAGCGAAAGCATCCTGAGTTAGAGATACTCCCTGCGCGTTCAGATGGGTGGAAAGCTCCTCCAATCAAGGAGACGATTCAGAGTAATAAATCGCGTCTCATTGTTATCACCGGAGACGAGCAATGCCCTTTTCATGATGAGAATCTTCATTATCTCTTTACGGGTTGGCTTGAAGAGAATGAACCCGACGAAGGCGTAGCTCTTGGTGATAAACTTGACCTGCCCGATATTAGTAAATATCGTATTGACCCTGAGAATACGGCTAAAGTGAATGATTGTATTCAGTCAGCCTATGATCTTTGGCGCGCTCGTCGAATTGCGAGTAATCACACTCGTTGGCGGTTTTGCCCAGGTAATCACGATGAGCGTCTAAGGAACATTTTGCTTGATAAGCCTTCGGTCTATCCGCTCTACGGTTTAAAGCGTGCAGATACACCAGAGGAGGAGGGTCCTCCCGTTATTACACTTTCACATCTACTTCGCCTTGACGAGTTGAATGTCGAGTATGTAGATCCTGAAGGGCCTTATAATTTAGCTCAGATTAATCTAAGCCCTAAGTTAGCCGTCCGTCACGGATGGATTGCGCGTCAAGGTTCAGGTACATCGGCATTGGCTACTTTAGACCATTTAGGGTATAGCGTAATAATCGGACATTCCCATCGGCAAAGTTTGGTGTACAAAACCACCCATGATATTGATGGTGAGACTACTACATTGACCGCAGCCGAAGCGGGCTGCATGTGTAGAATAGACCAACAGGTACGCAATGGTCGAAAGTTTCCAGACTTCAGCGTACTTCCCGATTGGACTCAGGGTTTCGCGACTGTCACCATCCACCCTGACGGTCTGTTCCGCATTGAGCATGGTACGTATGTAAATAAAACACTTTTGTGGAGAGATCAGCGGTATCAATAAGGAGATTATGTGAAACGATATATGATAGCTATTGAGGGCGAAATACCTGTTTTAGAGAGCGACCTTACGGATGAAGATTTTGATAATGTAGGTCTCAGTCTTGATGAACAGCCTCAGCGCGCCTATGAGAGAGCGGCTAAATACGCTGCTAGTCGAATAGTCGCTCATACGGGACTTTATGTGAATGAGGCCCAATTCATCGGAGCAGACGAGAGATAATAAGGCTCGTAAGAGCGAAAAATCGAAGTAAAAGGAGCCAATATGGCTGCTAAAAAAGAAAAGGCAATGACGTACCAGCAGAAGAAGAATGCCGTTTGTATCACTCTTTACGATATAACTGGCGAGACATTGAGCCCAGTTGCGCAAGAGGAGTTCGAAGAATACGCCTTGCGGGTTTCAATAGACCATCCTAATGTTCTTCTAAGCGTCGCCACGACATGAAGTTCCGTCGAACCCCACAAGAACGGATGGACATGGCGCTCGCTAGACTATTATGGCGCGATTGGAAAATAGATACTCCTGAAAGTATGCGTATAGTCGAATGTACGAAAGACGGCACTGATGGTTCGATTACTATTGTTGCTTCTAATCGACCTCTTTGCGGCTATTGGCCAGATGAGGGAATGGGCGTCGCATGAAGAAACGTAAGAGTTCGATTATCCCGCTAGGGGACTTTGAGAAAGTCCAAGCGGCCGATGAAGAGAGGTCGTTCTATGAGAACCCGCTCATCCTTTGGTGGAACAAGTTAACGCACGTCCTGCATCCTAGTCCGCATAAGCAAACACGGACGGCGAAGTGGTGCAAATACTGTGGCCGTAAGCACAGTAAGCGCGAGAAATGCGAGATGCTATACTTGATAGAGGACTTGACCTGTCCGCCTACAAAAGAAAATGATGACGGTGAGCTAATACCGAACCGCCAAGTCTGTTTCTATTCTACGAGAAAGGTTACAGCATGAGTGAGCAAGCGATAAGTAAAGAGGCTCAAGTGGGGGCTAAGTGGTGGGCGGACAAGCTCCGTTCTGGTTTTGAGCCTGATAACGGACCAGCGCATGAAGAGGGTACTGTCGCTAACATTAAACAGAATAGTTCGAGTCCTTTTGTCTCCGAGTTATTTAGTCGCGAGAAAGATGAGAGGGCTTGTACGCCTGAGAAGATTGACGCCTTTGAAAAGGCTTTGGTTAAAGGTATTGAGGAACTTTTGGATGAGTGTAGAAGCCCATACGGTTCTACATTTGGTGTAGACTATCACCCAGAGCCAATTCTTGCTAAGGCTTTGGCCGATGCCGATATTCCAGAGACAATGACTACGTTGCCGTGGAAGACTCACATGCGCGTCTTACCTGGATCGGTTCGGGTCGGTGACGGTCGTGGTGCCGAATTCAAGGAGATTTTCGCATGAGCAGACAACAATTGGAAATTAATAATGTTCCCGCATCAAAGTTTATCAAGGAGGCTTTTGACCTTAATGATGATTTGAGCGGACCAGGGCGTTTTGATATGCATGATCCTATACAGACAGAGTTGCGGCATATCAAGGGTTGGATTACAATGGCTGAAAATGATGCTCTTGAGTCAAGGAAAGAGATATGAATATTTTAACAATCAAACGCGGTAACCCTTATCAATACGGCAACCCCTATATCGACGGCCATCGCTATTACGATACCTGGACATTGGAAGTTGGCTGGAACCGCATTAAACTCAACTTGACACAAAATCCTAACAAAAAGGGCTACTACGTTACTTGGTACCCATTCTCGTTCTATTGGTGGCCATCAAACAATCAGTGGTTCCGTTGGCGTAGTCAATTAGGTCCCCGTATCCGTTTCCACGGGGGGTTGCCGTCATGAGTATTGATGAGACAGAGGTTCGCGTGACTGATGAGAAGACTGGAGGCATGAAGGGTCGAAAGTCTCAACGTTATGATTTGGTTCCTTGGATTCAAATGAATAAGGTTGCCGAACTTTATGAGGCGGGAACTCGTAAGTATTCTGATCACAATTGGCGTAAAAGTTATGCCTGGTCGTTATCTTTTGCTGCTCTTATGAGACACGCTACGCAATTTTGGGAGGGCGAGGCGTATGATCAGGAGACGAAATGTCATCATCTTTCATCGGTCGTTTTTCATGCTTTAGCTTTGATGGATTTTGAAGAAAATCATCCCGAGTCTGATGATCGCTATGCTACGCAATTAAAAAAAGAGTTCAGCGCTAGTGGTTGATACAACAACTAAATTGTGTCGCGAAGGTTGTAATCGACCATGTGCTCCACATTATCTCGTTTGTCAACGTTGTCGGCATGGTCCTTCGGTTCCCTGTCCTACTTGTGATGGACTAAAGCGTCCTGAGTCTAAACGGTGTATTAAATGTTTTCATACCAAACCTGAATTGGGACCTAAGCACGGTGCTTGGAAAGGCGGTCGAGTACAACTTAAAGACGGTTATGTTAAGGTATATGCGTCCGATGATCCTCGTGCGAATATGGGGCGTTATATGCTTGAGCATATTTTGATAATGGAGGATAAACTTGGTCGGCAATTACTTCCCGGTGAGACGGTGCATCATAAGAACACTATACGAAACGATAATCGCCCTGAGAATCTTGAGTTACGTCTCAAATCCAAACATCCAGCAGGAGGCTCTGCTCAAGACATGCTATCCTGGGCTCATGAAATCATTGAGCAATACGAAGATTTAAATATCTAATGCGTATCGCGCTAACATACGTAGCCGTAATAGCATTTGCTCTAATCGGTGTCGTGAGTTTTGCAGAAGGCAATCTTCGAGTCGGCGTTGCTACAGTTGCTTTGGCTTTAGCCAACGGCCTGCTATTATTATGATGACCAATGAGCTTAGCTCGGAAGGAGGATGATGCCAATGCACAGTGAGTCAACAACAGCTTATCTGTGCGGCTGTTTGGCCGCATGACGGGACAACCTCAATTCGCGTTTCCGATATTTGATGCTGCGGCAAAGGATTTGCGTAAAAAAGGATGGACGGTCATCTCCCCAGCGGAGCTTGATGACCCGAAGGTACGCAAGCGTTGTTTGGCTTCGCCAGACGGCGATCCGAGCACAACGCACAAGAAGGAGACGTGGGGGGACTTTCTTTCACGAGATGTAAAGCTTATCGCCGATGAAGGTATTGAAACTATCATTTGTCTTCCACGGTGGTTTAAATCGGAAGGTGGCAGGGTCGAGGTCTTTATGGCAAGTTTACCTCATCTTGGCTTGCCTGTGCTAAAATATCCGAATCTAAGACCAGTGACTAAGGACGAATATGCAAAAGCGTATCGTTTTCTTCTACACCGAGCAGGAGCGATAAAGTGCCCTACGTAAACGAAGATAGACGAGTTGGTACCATAGGTAAAATGCAGGTTGATTCTCCTGGCGACCTCACATATGCTTTTCAACAGTTGATTTTGGCGTATCTCGATAAACACGGTTTGCGCTATCAGTCGATTGCTGAAGTACTAGGTTCGCTAGAGGGAGCAAAGTTCGATTTCACGGATAGAGTGGTACGGAATTATGAGAGAGAAAAGCGAGAAGAGAGCGGCGACGTTTGGCCTAAAGAGCTTGTGACGGCTTATGAGCACTCAACTTACGAGGGGAGCGAGTGATGAGCATTGAGAATAGCGTTATTGAGGATGTGGTTACAATGCTAGCCCCAGAGCAAGAGACTGCCGACGACCAAGGGGTCGAAGATGATTCTGTCGAGTATCTGTCCATAGCTAGATATCATCTAAATGAAACTTTTTGGGCTCTTAGTAACGCTTTGAGTTACTTTCAAGCAACCGATTTGGCTGAGAGTTATCGACGTGGCTTATTAACGCCACAAGAAAGTAAACTAACAAAACGACTTGAGCGTTCGTATACGACACTAGCAGGTTATCTTGGTCTACTAGACGAGGAGGATAACAATGAGTCAGTTTCCGAAGAAGAGTAGTTTCGAGCAGGAGCAGGAGCGGTTATTTGTACCCCCTCCGACCCCTGGGGTTGTACCTTTTCCGACCCCTGGAGTTGAGAAAGTCGCTATATCTCGTACGGCTGCTAAGCCACTTGACCCTTATTCTGGTCCATCTTATTCCGAGTTAGAGGATTGGTATCAGACCCTCAATGACCTTGTACATCATCGAGGCGGATTTGTAGACGAGGATGCAATTGTTGATTTACGAGATGCGATATACCGTTATTTGCGATAAGGAGATATGATGAATCAAACAAAAGACCAAACAGTGCTTGACGTTTTCAAGGAGTTTCCTGGATATGCTTACGACTACATATTCGGTTTCTTTTTAGCAATCATTTCAGACATCACTTTGACGAGTCTTGCGTTAGGTAGTTTCTTTCTAGGCTACGCGACGACGCTATGGTTAGGGCTTGCGGTCTTCTTCTTAGGACATACGGTTATCAAGATTGTGAATGCGCTCAATAGCGCAATTGTTCAACAGGGTCGTTTAGCGGGAGGAGGTTCAATAAGCGCAGGAGAGAGGCTTGCTAAAGTATTTGATACTCAAGCTGCGGGGGCCTCTAAACCCAACTTGAAGCCACCAACGGATATATAATCAGTGAATGGATAATCCTAAACGACAATTCGCTGTTGGTGCTTACGTCAAGTTAAAGGACGGTATTGACTCATCGTTCTATAATGGACTTGGAAGGGTTGGAAATACTGGTTGGGTTAGAAAGCGTAAATGTGATAAGTACGGATACGGACAGGTATTTATTGAGTGGGATAAAATTAACGATTGGTCTTATAATGGAGCGGAGAATGGATGGACATTCGAAAACCACTTCGAGGCGGTAGATAGTGAAATGGATGAGATAATACAACAAAATCAACCAGACAAACTTGAAGATACGGTCAAGGAGATTACCGAAAACTTCGTGAAAGCCCTATTTGGAGCTATGAAAGAGCCGACTGCGCAAACTACATCTCCTTCGCCCGATTTTCCTACGAAAGCTGATGTTGTGGAGTCAGAAGATGATTCCGAGAAGTGGAAAAATCTAGCCGAACAGGCTATCGAGTCTGTGGTCAATTCTCCAGCTTATTTGGTCATTGCGCTAGAGCATCTAGATATGCCTGGCGCTCCTACGCTGGTTATCCCTCGCGTTTTTCACGCGGCTAAAGAGCCCGAACATGCGTTAATTCTACAGTCACAACTTGCTCATCTTTTGGCCTCTATGCAAGATACAACTCTGGCTGGCGTGATTGAACAACAGAAAGACCAAGAGAGCGCATGAGCGATTCGAGTTTTCAGAAACCTGGCGATGTATGCGAGAGTTGTAAGGAGCGATGGGAAAAGATTGGAAAACCCCCAAAGGTGCTTATTGGACTTCCCAGTTATACCATGCGGTATCACTCCGAGATTGCAATTTGCCCGTACTGTGATAGTGACCAAATAGAGAAGCTCGCGCAGGCGTCTATAAAGAGGCGTGAAAATGCCACTTCAAAATCCTAAGCTTGCCGAATCAGGCGGCTCGGGCTCTGACGCATATCCTGGAGAAGGACCGCAAGCGATTGAGGATTTCAATTTCCGCGACTTCCATAGTCCCATTGTAGATGACCTCAATCTCTCAATGGAGGAACCCGTTGAAAAGGAGCTAAAGTTTATTTTTGCCAATGGCGAATTTAAAGTATCTCCATCTGAAGACCATCAACAGATGGCTCAGAACGCTGGTATACGACCAGACTATCAGGGACCGATGGCCGTAGGACATATCAACCTCCAAGGCAAAGATGCGCTTTGGAGCGTCGAGAGTAATATCGGTTTACAAGGTCTTGTAAAGAGGATGAAGGCGTTTTCTAAGGCTCAGAATTGGGACTTCGGAGGTTTGGTCGATAGTACAGGAAATCCAATTCATGACGATTTCCTTCCGAAGAAATCTTATTGGTATGGATGGCGCGATGGAGAGCTAAAGCTCAGTAGGCATCCTTTTTGGGAGGGTGACAATAAGATTGAGGTAAAGGCCCGCATAGCGCATTTTGATAAGCCGCCTAATCCGTTTGCGCTTGATGGCTTAGAAGAATGGGCTGCCGACTTCGGTTATCGTATAGCAGGAGACTATGTATCTAATCCAAACCCCGAATGGCAAGGGATGCCAAATGAGCCTTATCATGCTGCCCCTACAAGTGATAGAGAACGGATTCGGGCGCATGGACTACAACCATCTCAACCTCATCTCAATCCAATATGGACCTTTGATGAGGAGCAGACATATCCCGAAGGGATATATGGTCATCCAACCTTAGAGGATGCTCGAAACCAAGCTCAATGGATGGAGCAAAAAACTGGACAATCGCATGATATATGGCGCATTCCTCCTCGTGATATGACTACATTATTACCCGACCCCGAGGAGGGTTCGTGGGTTACTCAGTATCCAGTTCCTAATCCAGAGTTTATAGAAGGACCAGAGAATCGTATCGCCTCCTATCCTGGCGGCGGCGATATGAACGACAAAATAAAGAACAAGGAGTGGATACAGCAGTACGACAAGGGCAATCCTGAAGCCGACCCAGGAAAAGCTTTCGAAGGAGAGCCGCAGGGAGAGATGACATGTCCATATTGCAACGAGATTCTGTCCGATTTCAAAGCTTATCAGATGCATACAAAGAATCACCAAGACCCAGAGATGCAGCCTATTGATGACGGTCACTTTCCTACCATAAGACCTCTGGACGAGCCGCTAGGTTTTGGTACCCAATCGGTACCAACGGCCATTCCCCTAATCGGAAGTACGAAACAACAAGATGATTGGAGTATTGTAACACCAAAAGGGTGGCAATTTGAGGCGGCAGGAAGCCAAGAAGGAAAGGATTTGTTGCAGTCGCCTATTCCTTTCGTCTACGACGTGGAAAAAGACCAACTTGTGATGGGGCATCCAGGCATGAACGCGCATGATGTTATGCCGCAAGGAGAGGGTGCTACTTGGACTCCAAACGGAGTCTGCGAGGGCCTGTACGAACCTGGGGGCCGTATGGTCATAAAAACAACCACGACCATCCCGTTCTCGACGTACCACTTAATGCAATTGTTCTACCATTCGCATCCTGGGTTAGAGATCACATCGCTCGAATTGGAAAGTCCGTCTGGCGAATCTCAAAAAGTCGCCTAGCTAGGCGAACATATGTTCGTATTTAGGGCGGCTTGACTTGTGCTATAGGATGTGCTAGACTGCGGGTATGAAACCACTACAAAAGACTCTAACCCTCCTTTGCGCAGCGGCTTTGGGTATCGTACCTTTGGCGGGATGCGGTAGCAATAGCCCAAGCGGTTTACACTCATCGACCCCTGCGGAAATCGAACAAGCCAAGGGGCTAAAAAAGTCACACGAAGAGGAATCAGCATCCAATCAAACCGTCGAAACGGGAATAGAAAAAGAAACAAAAGAAATAGAGGAAGAATGCCATCGCTGCCCAGCGCATCCTGGTCCGATGACAACTCAGGAATATCAACAAAAAATTGAACTCCTCCATACTATGGAAGCAGAGCTGAAATATCTACGGCATTTTCATGAACGAGAAGAAGGTCGCTAATTTGCCAATAGACTGCTAAACTAGACCCTAATGAATATGAGACGCTTATCGGCCGCCGAGGCCGCACATTTTGTCAAGGTCCTAGCTGGCACAAACGCCGCCGTATGGAACGCATCCAAGGCGCTCAAAGCGGCTGGCGGCAAGGTCTACGTCGTAGGCGGAGCGGTACGCGATGTTTTGATGGGAAAGGAACCAACGGATATCGACTTGATGGTATCAGGACTGCCATCCGAGGATGTACACAATATCCTGCAACATCTTGCAGGCGGCGTCAATCTTACAGGAAAACGCTTCGGAGTTTATCGTTACTTCACTAAAGGACAAGAAGTCGAGGTAGCATTACCGCGCACCGATACCTACAAGGAAGGCGGAACTCGGGGTACAGGACAAATCGAGGTTGACCATAGTCTTTCAGTTGAGCAAGACCTACTACGGCGGGACTTCACAATCAACAGTATGGCGGTTGACCTAGATTCTGGTAAACTGATAGACCCATACCAAGGAGCATCTGATGTCGAGACACATACACTCAAAACAACCCACCCCAATTCATTCGACGAGGACCCTACCCGCCTCATACGGGCTCTTACTGCGGCCTCAAGACACGGGCTTATTCCCGACGAGCAGACACGCAAGGAGATGGAGGAACACGCCTCTCGCTTGGGTCAAGAGTCACCTGACGCACTAAAGCAACAGCTTGAGAAGCTTCTGGTAAGTCCTAATCCTGCGGGGGCAATACGGTTGGCTCATGAAACGGGAGTACTCAAATATCTGTTCCCAGAATTGGAGTCTAACTGGAACTTCCAACAGAATAACATCCACCACAGGTATACGCTTGGCGAGCATAGTGTCAATGTGCTTGACGAGATTTCGCAGAAAACCCAAGACCCCGATTTGAGGTTGGCTGCGCTTCTGCACGATACGGGGAAGCCATCTTCGGCATGGACCGACCAAAGGACAGGCCAGCAGCATTTCTATGCAGGGGTAATTGATGGTCTACCTGTTGGCGCAGACCACGCCAAGATTGGCGCAGACCTAGCTGAGTCGCGCCTGCGAGAAACATATAACTACCCCGTATCGAAAATCCGCAATATACACAATCTGATATCAAGCCATATGTGGTCCGCATTTTCGAGTCCAAAGGGCGCACGTAGATTCTTAAATCGCTATGGAGATGCGGCCGATGACCTTCTGACGCTACGTGAAGCGGATACGGAGGGTAAAGGAACAGACACATCGTATCGGACTCCTGTATCGACAATGCGCGACCTTGTAGAGCAGGTTCGTATTGCAGGCGAGCCTACGTCTCAATCGGCCCTTGCGGTCAATGGAGATGACCTTCTCAAGCTCGGGATGCGTCCTGGGCCTGACGTAGGAAAAGTGCTGCAAATCTTGACATCTCGCGTAGTAGAGGACCCCACTAGCAATTCGCGCGAGAAGCTGTTATCCTTAACGCAAGAGTATATTAATTCACTTCCCTAGGAGGGATGATGAAGTATAACGTATACATAGACAATACGCGCGTAGGAACCGCCGAAACATTAGGCACCCAAACTGGTGGTAGAAGACTCAGCCATGTGTTTGGCACCATTGCTACTGAGGGTCTTGCCGACCGCGAACGAGATTGCAAGTTTGATATTGATTGGCATACGGTTGATGAACTACATGGTTCATGGGAACTGAGAAAGAAGGGATGATGAAATCCATTTTATTTATTCCCGATAAAAGCAAAAAGCTTCCGCCAAAGGTATTATGCGTTGGCATAAAGAATGCTGATGGTACTATGATAGTTCACAAAAAGGACGCGAAAAAGTGAGAGCGCAGGTACTGCAAGACAAGAACGGTACTCGGTTTGTGCCGTTTTATCTAAATCGAAAGAATGACTCTACCGAAACATGGGCGGCATACAAGTTCGATGATGTGACATTCAACGGTACAAATTGGGATGATGGTACTCCAACCATCCTGTACAAGGTTGACGATAAATGGGTTCATCCTTGGGAGTGGCAGTAGTACTGCGCTATAATTAGGGAGAAATGAATGAACAAGCTAACCTCACAAATCAAGACGGCTCGCAAACTTCTTGGCGCTTCGCCAGTCAAGAGCAAAGGAATGACGCCAGCGCAGTCTTTTCGTACCTTCCACAAAAAGCAAGGCAAAGCGATTCACAGGGCGCTGAGATAGACGAGCCGTATTGGCCGACGACACAAGAGGCCGTTGACCTCAATAAGCAGGCGATAGGCGACTATCACCAAATCTTTGGAGATAGCCCCGAGTGGGGCGGCATACTGAAGCCTAATGAGTTAGAGAGCGCTATTGGTTCGGCACAGAATCACTACGCCTATGACCCTGAGCCAGACGACGCGGCTCGTTACGCGCAAGCTATAGCCAAGATGGGTTGGCGCATAGCTGGTAACCAAACATTCGCAAACGGAAATAAACGTACGGCATATGGATTAACACAACACGCGCTTGACAAAAATGGTCTTGGCCATCTTTCTCCTATTGACCAGCCAGACCCCGAGTTGGTTGACCATCTGATTGCACAAGACTCGTATAGCGGTAATCCAAATGACCGCCAACGTCTAGAAAATGAGTACCTAAATATGTGGCAGCAACGCTATGCGCAGGGAGGGCCTACTCAAGGGTACCAACAGCGTTACCCCGAGGGTACATATATCACTAATCCACAAGAGGCACAAACACAGAATCTCCAGGGTCTTGCGCGTCGCTCAAATATCCTGGATGAGGTACACAATGAATTGTCGCCCTTGGTTTTCAATAATCCAGCATCCGATTCACCAGAACTAAAGCCAGGTCATAGGCACTGGATTCTCAAAGAAATCTATCACACGCTTGAAACGGCGGGATATACATCGTTAGAGGAATGGCTAACACTTTGTCTTACGGGCAGTATTTGTACATATCAATACTCTAACGACAGCGATATCGACGTTTCGCTCTTTGTAGACTCTGTTAAGTTCCCCGAATGGTCTAGGGCCGAGATGGTTGCTCTCATGGTCGAGAAGATGGACGGACGCATGCTGCCTGGGACTCAATTCCCAATGCAGGACTTTGTTGTAATGGAGGGGATAAAACCAAGCGATTTGTACAAGCCTGGTTTAAGGTCGGCATACAGCATTGATACAAACAAATGGATAGTACCCCCTGAGCGAAATCGCGTTTATGATGTCGCAGCAGAAGAGGGCGGTTTTTACGCCTATGCATTAGCGCAAGCGGACAAGATGCAAACTTTGCTACGCTACGAGCCAGACAAGGCAATAATGCTCTGGCATCAGATTCACAAAAAGCGTCAGAGAGATATGAAGAAGAATAAGGGGGATGCAGCAGAGAGCAATTTGGTATACAAGTTCCTTTTCAAGCGCGGACTAATACCTCAAATTGCTGATTATTCGGGCGAGTACATAGCACATACAGATGTTCCCACTAAGCCACCGCATCTACGTAACGCAACAAGCGATAAGAAGTATTGTGGCAATTGTGATGCGTATAAAAAAGGTCATTGCCAAATGTTTGGCGGCTATAAAGTCCGTGAAGACCAAGTATGCGATGATTGGGAGAAGAAGCATACGAAATCCACGCTATAATGAGTGCAATGAATTGGTCAAACGTAATCTCGTCTCAGGATAATGCCTCGTTTGAGGAAGATTACTACCGCGTTGCACTTGCAAGCGAGCCGCCAAAACTACCAGAGCGGACGATGAAGCTTGGTAATGTAGAGGCAGGTTGGTTTCCTACAACCCCAGGAGTCGCTCATATTTTCGCCTCTGGCGGCACTCCATTAGACCGTCTATATGCATGTCAAATCGTAGAAGCGCAAATAGAGGGCCATGGAATAAAGCGCGCTCAATACTCGCTCGATTGGGATCATTCTGATACGCAATTGGTGAAGGAAATGGATGAGTCTTTATCGAAGGTTGCTGGCGCTCATTATGCTAGTTGGCAAGACATCGAAGCAAAGGCTAAGCGTTTAATACAAACTGGTAAAGTACACATTCTTCGTAATAGTGCTCAGTATATTGCAGGTCATGTGTCTGGTGACCATGGAGATTATGAATGTGAAATCCAAAGACTTGACCCAAATAACAAAGCGATTTCCCTCTGGTCTTGTACATGCTTGTGGGACCAATTCGCGTGGCAGCGAACGAGGCAATTTAAGCGATTTGAGGGAAGACCCTGCGCGCATATATTAGCGATGTTCTGGCTTTCACAATCACTTCCGCTTGATGAAGAAAACGAACCAGGCGCAGAAGGTCCGCAAGAACCGCAAGGAGGAGCAGGAGCTATTCCTGCAACAGTACAAGAAGGCGCTCCGCAACCAACTCCAGGTATGGCTCAAGTACCAGGAGGAGGTACAGGTATGGTTCCTCCAGCAGGTACTCCAGGACCGCAACAACAGGGTATGCAAAATCAGCAAGCGCCGATGCCGCCTTCAACTGGACCTGTTCCTGGACAAGCTCCTGAACCGCCATCGCTTATCCCACAATATCCGCAGGACCCCGCTTTGCAACCAGCAATCAATCCAGTTTCGGTGCCAGGCCAAAAGCCTCAAACGCCTCTCAACCCGATTCAGAGCCCAGGTGGCACCTTTTCATCTATCAGACAAAGCGCCGAACAACAGTTTGTGAACGGCGATTTGGTACAATTGAAGAATGAGGATGTGGGTACGACCGTGGGATTGAATGGTGGACAGACTAAGACCGTGCCTATGAACAGCATCGGCGAGGTTCTTGGCGTGGACCCGATTACAGGTATGATAAATACGTACTATGCAGGTCCTCAATCAGAGGCAGGACCACTTCAGCCTCATGGCGTCACGGCTTGGCATTTTCCTGGCGATGTGATACCGAGACCTGATTTGCGAAAGCCAGGACCCGCTATCAGGAGACGGACATGAGGAAGCTACTTGGTCTCTGGCGGTCCTGGGAACCTGCACTTACATGGCAGGAAGTCGTGCGGCTAACGGCCATCGAGACGGCCATATGCCTTATGTTTGTTGGGTTTTTCGGCGGTTTGTAGAAGCTCCTTGACATACGCTGCTCGATACGCTATGCTGTGGTCATGAGATACGATGATTGGAACCGACTACGATCTGACACCGAACGTGTGATGAACGATGTCGCGGCAAACCAGTCTCAGGAGAGCCTGAATGAGCAACTCGGCGACTTGCATGTTCTTGCAATGCGCTTTGGTCTCTATGATGCCGCCGACTATCTTTCCGACCAGATGATTCATCGTAAGCAGGTTGAGCGCGACTATGGAGAGCTACCGAGCCACATCCATATGGAGGCGATTGCATAATGTGGCCTCATTGGCCTAAGCAAAGGGAGAAGCGTTCTATAGCCGATTCTACTATCGCTACTGAGAGTTTGATAAACATCATTTCGCCGACATGGAGAGATGCGCTTCCTTGGCGTCAAACCCTCGATGCAATTCGCAATATACCCGAGGCGAATATCTAATGAACACGCACGATTTTGCAGAGACCTTGAGGCAGATTGAAAGTCTGCCTGATACCGATGGCGGCGGCACTTCCATACCGCAACAGGAGCGCAGTGAACGTATTGAGTTCTGCTATAAGCGTCGCGATATGCTAGAAGAGCTTCTTGCCAAAACCGAGGTTGCGATTAGTGACATTCGGAATGACATCAAGCGCTTGACCAAAGAAGAGGAACAAGAACTTGTCGAGGGACCAAAGCCATCTTTGAGACGGCGTTCAACCGATGTCATGCTAGGGAGGTCGCAGGTAAGTTTCTTCTGAAAGAGGCTAAGACTTCTTATGCCACAAGGAAAGCAATTTGGAAGCCAAAGCTCGGGGTTTGACATGAGTTATGACGACCTTCATCCTAAAAATAAATCGGGGTATCGTGGGGTAAGCTGGGATACTCAACATAAATCGTGGCGCGCGGGATACAAGCTTCGCGGTCAATGGATAGAGCTTGGTCTTTTTGATGATGTTCATGACGCGGGCATAGCGGCAAGCGATTTCAGACTTCAGCACAAAGAAGAACTAAACGAGATTGAGCGACTAGCCAATATCAGCCGCTCAAAGAAGGTGACAGCGTATAAGGCGAAGCTTCCAAAGTCACAACGCAGTGAAATTGCTCGAAAGGGTCATGCGAGTCGGAGAAAAAATGCATTGGTTTAGACACATACGTAGATTGTTGTTTGCGCCGAAATGCGAATGCCATCTCGGTTCATATAACGGTTGGGTTGTTTTACCAGGCGACTGTCCCGTCCATGGCAACGAGGCGCTGGCAAAGAAATTCGATGGTCGCTGAGCAGACTCAAGAAGGCGGTCTGATTGACCTTGGCGTTGATGCTCATCGGGGATTGGCTCGATGCTACGGATGCGATTGGAGAGGAGTTCCTGTCCACGTCGGAGGGGTAGCTCAGACAGAGTGCCCTAAGTGCGAAGGATTCGGCGATGAGCTTGATATGCGCCAAACCCCATATCCTACTCCAGAGGGCGGATATCTATCTTGGGCTTCTGTGGATGATGTCATCTGTCGTATACAGCAGCCACGGGTGTTACACAGCCGTATGCCCAAGCAGGGACGCAATGAGCTTTGTGCCTGCGGTTCATTGAAAAAGTGGAAGTACTGTTGTGGCAAATGATACAATTAGAACATCCGTCCAGTCGCCCTTGACATATGATATTGCTTTTGCTATTCTTTGCTTATGACACTCAAACGCCAAAATAAACACTATCAGGAGCAGTTGGACCTGACCGATATCACTCGTCGTATCAAACGGCTTGAGATGCTTGCGGGGATTCAATATTTGGACGAAGAGATTCGTCAAACTCAGATGGAGGATCGTGTAGCAGCAGCTCAATTCCTTATGGGACCACCGCAATGAGCTATCGCCTACATCCCCTATACAAGCTCGCTCGCGAAGTCAGTAGCCAACCTATTGACTGGAGCAATCCTCCGCTGGCTAGACTCCAGCAGGAGATGCGGCTAGACTACATGGAGCACATGCATACGCTTGACCTCATCTGCACGGTTGTCGAGGACGCAGATACGGGGGTTGGTTGGATTCAAACACTAACAGACATCAAGGCCCAGCCTCAACAGAGACTATCGCTTGATACAGCTTTGGGCGAGGGTCGCCGCTAATCTGCTATACTGAGGAGCAACTATGGAATTCGTCCTAACTCATCCCGACGTTGGTCTTGAGACCATTAGCATCCTGAAACCTGATGGCGTGCCCGTCGAGGCCGACTCTAATCATCCGTGGTGGAACGAGATTGTAGACTTTGTACTACGCGATGATGAGCGCGCGCTGGCTCTCTTTCCGCTCAAGAATAGCCTTGAGGCTGAAACAGACCGTTTTCTACGCTCGCCTTATGATATACGCTACGACCGCATGATGGGCATAATTCCTTGTGGTATTCCTAGTTGTAAAACATGTTGCAAATCATGTTATCCATCTACGGAATCGGATGAGTCTTTGGACTCTCGGGAGGGCGAAATAGATGGCAGAGAAAACAAATCAATTGCTCTTCTACGAGAGGAGCTTCGCGCGGCCGAGAAAGATTGGAGTCATCAATATGACCGCGCTGAGTTCTTGGAATCAGCGGCGCGAAACTATGCGCCGCATGCGTGGCCTGAAATCGAGCGGGCATTGGAGCAGCTATGAGTCAAGTGGTTGACAGTTTCGAGGGGCGACGCGGAAGACCTCCTTTGTACGATTGGGTTTCCTGGATGGACGAAAAAATCCATAAGCTCGTCAAAGGCGAGGACTTCAATGGCGCGGCCAAGTCGTTTCGAGTCGGAGCACATCGGACGGCAAAAAACTATTCGATGAAGGTGCATACTGAGATTACGGACGATGGAAACGCTATCTTAATCGAATTCTATGAGCCCGAGGAGCCGTAATGACACGAAAGTGCGATAGATGCGACCGCTATTATGACGATGAGCATCAGCAGACGTATTGTCCGCATGCCGAGACAGAGATCCGCGCCAAGACGGCCGATGAAGTAGAAGAGGCATGGCGCAAGCGACAGGCCAATCTTTTCGTATCCCAAACCGAGTATTGATACCCGCTTGACAATGGTCCGCACACACGTCTATAAGCTCAAGCCTACGGCCAAGCAGGTGTCTGGCCTTGAGAACTATCTCCGTATAACGCGGCTAGTCTACAACTCCGCGCTTGAGCAGCGCATAGAGGCTTGGAAACGCGGAAAGTCTGTGTCGTGGATAGATCAGGCCGCCGAGATTAAGGACGTTCGCTCTGAAGGGTTTCTCGATGACATCTTTGTCAACGTAACTAAGCAGACGCTGAAACGCCTAGATCTCGCTTATGCCGCCTTCTTTCGCCGCTGTAAAGAAGGGGCGAAGCAAAAGGGCTTTCCTCGTTTTAAGGGCGCTCGTTATTGGCGTTCATTTGCCTTTCCCGAATATGGAAATGGGTGCGATATTCGTGATGGCCGTTTGCGAGTATCGAAGATTGGCTCTATTCGTATTCGTCAACATCGCCCGCTTGAAGGCACCCCAAAGACTTGTATGATAGTGCGCAAGTCTGATGGTTGGTATGTCCATATCGGTTGCGATCTCGGCGACGCCCCGGCACTGCGCGGTGGAGACCGTAAAAAGGGGTTAGATCTCGGCCTCGAATCCTTCGCGACACTCGCGGACGGCGAGAGGATTGAGAACCCTCGACTTCTGCGCCACGCGGAACGGAAGCTCAAGCACGAGCAGAAATCCCTTTCTCGCAAGAAGCGCGGTTCTAACCGCCGTAACAAGCAACGCGAGCGTCTTGCTCTGGCTCATTTGAAGCTCGCAAGAACCCGTCTTGACTTTCATCAAAAGCTTGCGCTGAACCTCGTTCAGCGGTTTGATGGTATCGCCGTCGAGGAGTTGACGGGGATACGAGCGCGGATAAGGGCAAGACGGCCGCAGCGTTCTCGACAGTCGGGCTGGGCGTTCGCACAGTTGCGAGCGTTCATTGAGTACAAGGCACTCCTCGCGGGTGTGCCCGTGATCGTGGTGGACCCGCGCAACACGAGCCGGACGTGCCCCGAATGCGGGCACTGCGAGAAAGCGAACCGGCACACACAGGCCGAGTTCGTCTGCCGTTCCTGCGGGCACGCTGCGCCCGCCGACATCAACGCCGCACGCAACATCGCCAGCAGGGCTCCCGTCATGGAGCCTATGGTCCGGGGAGGGCTGTCCTGTGCGGCAGCCTGAGCCCCAAGGACAAGCCACCTCATTCATGGGGTGGTTCATGACCCCGACATACCTGCCGAGCGCCGGGTTACGGGTACGGGTGGTTGAAGGTCGTGCCGGGAAGTTTGACCTGATGGCTCGCCTACTTGCGATTCTGCTCGCAGTGGCTGTGATTACTGCGAGTGTGGTGGGTTGCGCTACCCAGAACCCTCGACCGCTGCCTAAGCCGGCGCACTGGTACGGGACGAAGATTTACGTACCCGTTGGGTACGCTCAGGGCGTGGCGGCAGCAGTCTGCTATAACGGCGAACTCCAAGGCTGGTGGGCTGCCGTGCCCTTCGCCGGAGGAGAACTCTTAGAGTGTTCTCAGATGGCCGAGCCGTATGAATAAGCCCAACGGAGACGACCCGATGAAGTGGTGGCGACTGGCACCTAGGGGTGCACCGAGTCGTGCCGCTGGAACGGAAGGCCGTACTCTCGACGCGGAGGGGAACGTTGTGCAGAACGCCGAGCCTCTGACGGACCCGATTTAGCCGCGACCCCATCGTTGCCAGGCTGCCCCTCGACTATGGCCGGTTGCTCGCGCGATGTCGGCCCAGCTCCAGCGGTGCTTCTCGTTTGCTGTGCGGACGATGCGAGCGACGGAGGCATTCGCTTCGTCGATCAACTGGAGGAGGTCCGCTAAGTCCTCGATGTCGCCTTCGTCGTGGGCGAGGAATCGTTGCTCTACTCCTCGGATCGCTCTGCGGACGAAAGCTAGGTATTCGCTTAGCTCTCGTGGGGGACGGCATGGCGTGGGTTTTGTTGTGGAGGGCATCGGTACAGTATAGCGCTTGTTATAGCGGGTCGGGGTCGTGGTCTGATAGACTTTGGGGACCGCCTATATGGCGGACACGCTCGGGCCTAACGCAAGGCGCGCATATACCGCTCAGCGCGCTTGCAGCGCACCTACAGCGTCATTGTAGGCCGACCGAGCCTTCCTACTCCAGTCGGCAATTTCTTTATTACAGAGGTCATGGAAGAGCGCGGCGAAATCACAGGACCATTCGCCCTAGTGACATCAGCGTATAGTAACGAGCTGACCGAATTCGCAGGCGGAAATGGTCAAGTGGCTCTACATGGTAGAGAAGGATTGGAAGAAGAAGGGGCTATCGGTACAGCTTCTTCACATGGATGTGTGAGATTTGACACAGAAGATATTACCTGGATGGCACGGAATCTTGAAAACGGGACTCCTATTGTGATTCGGTAGGATAAAATATAGCTGATAACAACGCAGCTTGTCAGCTATTTTTCTCGTTTATCTAGTTTGTAATAAACAGGATGCTAGACTTCTACTCTACGACGCCCAAAATTGCTTTCAATGCCTGAACAAAACCTCAACGGCTCAACCCTTCAGCACCTAAATCGTCAAGATGTGCAGCTTGGGGAAATCAAAACCGAACTTAGGGTAATCAATGCCAAGGTGTCAGAAACCAACGGCAGAGTAACGAAGACCGAACACAAGGTGATCTCTGACGCGAACATGCTCGCCGTGCTCGACAAAGGATTTAAAGACATAGAGCAGCGAGAAACGGAACGCGTCAAAGAAGCTCACGAAGACCGCAAAGCACTTAAGACAGCAATTTATTCGTTTGTTATTGCTATTTCCGCATCTGCTCTGGGCGCGCTAATCCTAGTCCTCGCGGGGAGCATCGGATGAACCGCTTTCTCCCATTTGCCGTAGCCTTTGTCCTATTCATTTCGTTGATCTCTGGAGCCATCGCGCTTATCGGTCTTCACGAACAATCGGCGCAGAACAATGAAATCAAGCAGGGGGCGCGTCAAGCGCTAGAGTTCCATGCGCAGAATGTAGAAAGCAATTGCATCGTTATCAAGTTGCAGGTCACAGAGCTAACGGAAAAGAGCCGGACCAAAAGAAGCGATGCGTCAACGGCGAAAAGAGTAAAGCCGTTTCAGACCGCACTGGCAAGTTGTGAACATGAACTCAAAGAAGCGCGCGCTGCGTTGCCAAAGACGTTGCCATAGAGGGAGAAATAAGCGCCATTCTCTGAAGTAATAGACAATGGCCGCGAATCGTATTGAAATCCCGTTTGTAGTCGATACCTTAGTTACCGTTAGCGGTAAAGAAGTTTCTACTCCCGTTGTTGGCGCTTCTGTTACAATTGAAAAACGTACAGGTGCTGGCGCTGTCAAAGTTTACGCAAAAGAGACAGGCGCAGGAGAAACTGTTCCGACAACAGACAGTAACGGTCGTATCAATGGCTGGGTAGAAGAAGGGGCTTATGTTCTTTCGGTCGCTGGCGGTACGCCGTTTATAGCCCTCACTGGATTCAGCTTTGATGCACTCTCGGGACGCGGTATCGAAAACCCTCGCATAGGTGCAGAAAGCGTTTGGCGTACAGATTTACGCAAAGATGAAAATCCAAATGATGAAAAATCGGTTCTTGAATCACTTATACCGACGGGTACTATCCTTGCTTATGGAGGTACTTCTGCCCCTGCGGGATTTCTTTTTACCGATGGCAAAGGCTATTCAACCACAACCTACAATCGTCTCTTTAAAGTCGTTGGTTACGAATTCGGTAAACCCAAAGCGGGCGAATTCAACGTACCAAATACTCTTGGCCGCGTAATTATTGGAGCAGGAGCGGGTGCAGGTTTGACTGCGCGTACTCTTGGTGAAAAAGGCGGAACCGAGACAGTAGTATTGACCGCAAAACAACTTGCCGAACATACGCATGGTATCACAGACCCAAAACACAGACATGTACTGACAAACGAATCGAATACTCCTCTATTTATTCCGTATGAAGGCGGGGGCAATCCCACCGCTCATAGTGCTAATATGTACAGTACCGCTGGATACGATAACGGATTTGTAGTTACTAGCTACAATACTACTGGTGTCACCGTCAATGCCACAGAAGGCAAAGAAGGACATCCTAATATGCCGCCATTTTTGGTCGCAAACGGTATCATCAAGTACTGACCTGGCATTGTAATAAGTGCGATGTCTACATTTGCACAAAAACCCGTAATAGCCTTTACTCCAGCGGAGGTCACAAACACGGGATACCTAAAGGTACCTGAGACCTTTACTCGCACCTTAGAGCCTTTCAAGTGGAACTTTATGATGGAGCCAAACGAAGAGGAGGCTACTCCTGTCGAGCGCCATGAAATGATGAACCCTTTAGAAGAGGAGGCACATAACACGCAAGAGCATCGCCTCAATGAATGGCGAGTAAAGCAACGCGAACCTGAGTTCAAGATGGCTAAGAAGACCTCATCATGGGCCTTCCAAATCGCCCCAACTTCTGTTATAATGGGTGACTATGAGCCCAAAACCTCAACGGACCTCGCAACAACCGACTCCTGTCGAAGCCCTTATACTCCGTCAGGAACGCGCCAACATCGAACTCAAACGACCGCTGACTCCGGCCGAGATAATTCGTCTTTGTTATCCATTCACGCCCAAAACCAACGCGATTCTTTGCGACCGTTGTCAACAAGAAGGCAACGACGAATGTCCACACCACAAGAAACTGATCGACGCTTAACTTGGCACATCAAACAAGCACGAGCGCCGTATATGGCTGAGTTGCTCAGATTCACAAGCGAATATCATGGCGATACGTGGTCTCCGAAGACGGTTTGGCCGCGTCCCGAGAGCGATTTAGATATGCCATTAGAGGGTCAACCTTCTGGGGCCGATTGTACTTGTAAAGATGGCGATAAGTTGAATTGCCCTCTTCACGGCCTTCATCCGACTCTACCTACGTACGATGATATACTAGAGTTTCCAAATCCAAGTTCGCCTGTCGGTTACGATTATCACACTGAAAGTCCACGCACGTGGATGAGGGCGGAGACCAGTTGGAAGTTTGGGAACTCAACTCAAACATGGCATTACAACCCTTACACGGGAGAGCGCTGTGAATGCCCCTGGAACCATTTGCATCAGACTATGAGGCGATATGCAGGAATGTATATCAATAAGGTTCTGAAGGCCCCTGACAAGGCTCTACAGACGCCAGAGGGGGAAGCGTTCCGCAAATACCTAGCAGAGCATTTGCCCGAGGAGCACGAGTCGCTTGCGCCGTATCTAGCTCATCGTTTCAAGCACGGAGATATTCGTCTTGTCGATGAGCCACATCAATGGGACCCCGAGGCTACCGGCGTCGAGCCACCAAAACAACTTCAGTGGTGGGACGTAAGTGACGCACATCCCAAGGATCGTTTTAATCAAGCTTGGAACGATCTACCATCAAAAGGAACAGATCGTTGGCTTCAAGAAAAGACGGATGCGGAAAATAGGACTTTTCATACTTTAGATCCATCAGAGTTAGCTCGTTGGCACGCTTGGTACGAGGCTAAACAACATCCATTGCGCAAAGGCGTCAACATCATGGATAAGGATTTTTCTCCTGCTAATTTAGACGAACTTGCTCGCAAGCATCAAATTGATATTCGCAAACAAAAAGAAGTCGAACAATATCGCAACATGGGACAAACTGTTCATGAGTTTCCTGCCCACCCTGGCGGCGATACGGGAAAGATTGATTGGGATGCCGCAGAGAAGAATGAGAGTAATGGCGCTCAGAACATGCCAGAGCCCGAGGAGGGAATGACTCAAACTCGAATGAATCATTTGCGAGGACTTGAGGACTATGGGCATGTGGGCGATTACAATGAAGATGATGAAGATGAAATGGCGTTAAAATCGCTTAGAGAAAAGTATCCATTATTAACGCCGCCGCGCCAAAAGGGTTGGCATATTAAGGAACTACGAAATGCAGAGGATGCTGCCGCCGAGGGAAATATGATGGGACATTGTTTTGGGTCTGAGGAACAGCCTTACGGAAGATGTCTTGATAATGGAGATATTACGGCTTACTCGTTGCGAGACCCGAGAGGCCGACCTCATGTAACTTGGCATTATAACTCAGACGGATCATTGGCGGAGATGTTTGGACCAAATGACGATCCTGTAAAGCCCGAGTATCAAGATATGCTCAATGAGTGGGGAGAGAAAGTTGGCAAAGACACTAAGCAAGATGACGCCGTTGGTATGCAAGAGCAAGCTGATGACCCATATATCACTTTACCTTCTGCCGAGGATATGGAATCATATACAAATTATCATCATCCCGATTACGAAGTTGAATCCGCTCAGAATATGGAAGGAAATGTTGGTCCAGACACCGAGATTCAACATTCAGAGCCAGATTGGAATAGTATTGCAGGAGATTATTTGTATCAACATCCTCCCTTACTTCGACCAGGAAGAAGCGACATCTCAATTTTGCAACTAAAGCAATTAGAAGGTCGCATGAGGTCTCAATACGAGGATCAGTTTGATCAATTTCATGAAACCTTGAATGCAAATAATAGTGCCGATAAAATGCATGATGCTATTCAAGATAGATTGAAAGAGCAGTGGCCGAGCTACCCTCGTATACCTCAAGATGATGAGAGAATCGGAATGGAGGAGCCGGAAAGAGAAAATATAAACCGATGGAACGATTGGTATAAGAATAATAGCGCGTATAATCCTCAAAACCCAAATACGGTCAATGATTTGATTCCGCTGCCATCGGAACAACAGCAATTGTCTAGTAGTTGGCATTTTACTAAGGAAACGTTACCTCAACAACAACGAAATTGGGCAGACCTTGATAAGGGCCAATCAACAGTAGTTCATTCGTTCCCTGATAATTGGACTGTTCATAATTTACAAACTCCTGAGCAAATTGGTGCTACTGGAACGTTTATGCGCAATTGTTGGCAAGACCCTATGATGGAACCAGAAAGATGGAAAGAGGGGGTTGTGCATCATACGCTCAACGACCCACTCGGCATACCTCGCGTAGCTTTTATTGTGCGACCCCCTCGCACGCCGATGACAACGCCTTATCTCTTGAATGCACGGGGCGCACGAAATAGACCTATTTTCCCTAAACATGCACAAAAATTAGCCGAGTTTGCTCAAGCAAATGGTATTGACCCCAATATAAATAATCTTCGTGACTCAATGCATAATCCTGAATGGCAAATACAATCAAAGACTGATTGGCATTTTGCAGATTACGATTATCGCATCCCGCATACTGCTCCTGGTCCAGAAGATTCTCCGCTTACTAATCTAGAAGAGAATGGCGCAAAAGATATTTATACGCATCCTCACTATTATGCAACAGGCGATGATGAGTGTGACGCAGAGTCTTTTGCGGCAGCACTACAAGCACGAGACCATCCTGACGCTTTGGTGACTATTCATCGCGCATCTCCAGTTAATCAAATCAACCCTGGGGATTGGGTTAGCCTTAGTCATCAGTATGCAAAGAAAGAAGCTATGCATCCAAGCGACCCAAAACAAGATTTGCCAGTTTGGTCAACTAGAGTTCCAGCTTCAACGTTGTATTGGAATGGTGATTCCATCAATGAGTTTGGTTATCATGGTCCAGCACTAGAGGGACAAAGGTTTTACAGAACAAATAGCAATCCAGAATTAAGACCAGGTAATGAGATAAATGCAAGTTGGCGTTTTAGTGCTCATCCAATGTTAGAAAACCCAGGGCCAATAGATGAGTATACTAATGGTCCTTTCTGGCACATTACACATGATCCTAATTTCCAAATTGACCCAAACAAAGGACCAACAGACGCCTCTTCAATGGGCGGTGACGAAATGAATCGCGGTGCATTGATGATGACCGACGACCCGCATATTTGGGCCGGAACCTTTCATTCTCATCCAGAGGATTTAGCAGCAGGCGAGTATGAGAACGACGATCCTCGTATGTATGCAGCAGAGATAGTGCCTCATGGGCCATTCAAGGCCACTCATCGAGGATTTGGTCCAGAGTATTATATGGAGAATGCAGCCGACAATGCACATGTCAAGCGGGTTGTGCCTCTGGAGCAAGCTCTAGCTGAGTCTGAGCCGGGATGGCAAATACCTAAAGGCGGTTGGGAGGAAGGATGGCGATTTTCAGCTGATAGGAATGACAGCCGCGAGTATCCAGATTCAAGGATGCTACCTCCAACTACGATGCAAGAACCCGTTCAAGGAAAACCGCATCCAGAGTCGGAGCTTATTGGTTGTACTTGTCAAACAGACAAGCTGCATTGCCCCGTTCATGGATTACATCCTACTGAGCAACGATTCGACCACTCATGGTCCATCCCAGAATCATTCCCAGTCTCCTATCCGCAGAGCCAACCTCGAAATTACACGGTCAACACGGGGTCAGTTTTCGTGTTTGCGGGCGATGAAGTTGGCAAAGACAACTATTCCAAAGAAAGCTCCGCAAGCAAGAAGGGTAAAGACGAGCGAAAGGAACATTGGAGCATTATAGCAGCTTGGCAATGTCCCGAGTGTGGTGGACATGAAAACGATGAATGTACTTGTAAGCACTGCGGCTACAACATGCACTCGGGCGAACACGATTGGGATATACAGAGTCCTGGTACGAGCAGCGAGAGTTGGAGCGGATTGCCAAGGGCCGAAGGCACCATATCTTGAGCGTTATGGCTCTTAGCGCTTAAGATATTGAGCTTTATCGTCGCCGTCTATGCGTCTGCTATACTGGGCTACATGCCAGAGGAGTTAGCAGCCGCCAATGTCATTGATGCTATCAAGACACGTCACTTAGATATCATTGAGAGATACGGAGGCAAGCATGGCGGAAAAGCTATTGCCGCCATTACTGCGGCACAGGTAGCTACTCCTATTGTTAAAGCGGCTGTGACATGGATGCGTAAATCTGCGGGTATTTATACGATTGCTGTTGCAAACACCGACGATATTTATCCTGATTTACATGAATGGGTGCTCAAGCGCCTTCCTGCGCAACAATGTAGAGCGATGGTCGCAAGCACAGACGGGAATCATAGATACGGTAATGACGAATGTATGCCGACTTCGGAATCCGATGAGGAGAATGAGAGGTCGTTTATACGTTTACGTTATGACGATAGCAGCGAGCAGAAGATTACAATAAATGGTTATGAGGTAATGGTAAATGTGAGTCGCGATGATGCATCTGCGGAGGGCAATAAGTCCTCGGAATGGCGTAGACCTTTAGAGTGGATCAAGTTCTCTGCCAAAACACTTCAAGGACGGGATGCTATTCTTACAATGATTGAGGATGTGCAAAAAGCTAAGTATCAAAAGTCAGGACCGCCTCCATTATTCATTCCGAGTAGATGGGGTGGATCGTGGAATAAGCGCAATGATTTACCTCCTCGAACACTTGAAAGCGTTATTCTCAAGGAAGGCCAAATTGATCGCCTTGTAAGGGATTTAGAGATTTTCCTTGCAAGTGAAAAAGAGTATGATGTGGTGAGCCAACCTTGGCATCGTGGATATCTATTTTGGGGTTCTCCTGGCACCGGCAAGACCTCAATCGCACGAGCATTAGCTAATCATTTTAGTATTCCCATGTACTATCTACCTCTTGGTGATCTTGATAAAGACGCCGATTTGATGAGTCTAGTTTCAGAGATAAAGCCCAAGTCGATACTTTTGCTTGAGGACGTTGATGTTTTTCATGCTATGACAAAGCGCAATGATGATAATGGTATGACTATCGCGGGCATGCTCAATGCGCTTGATGGAGTATGGACACCTCATGGGCTCATCACGATAATGACTACCAACAACCGCGAGGCGATTGATGATGCGCTCATTCGTGCGGGTCGTGTTGATGTTGATGAAGAGTTTACATCTTTGGATGCAGAGCAAGCTGCTAGACTATGTAAATGGATCTGTTCTGAGTCATGGACATATCCGTACACTAAGTTCGTAGGAAAGAGTCCTGCGGATCTAATCAAGGCGCTGCGCCGATCGCAGCAAGAGGAGGTGATAACATGAAAAAGTTGAAAGATATAAGATATTGGACTATATTGCTCACGGGCGTGACTTTGAGAGTATTGCCTGAGCAAATCAAGGGTCAGCATCGTACAGGTGATATCGTGATATGGCTGAGTGCGTTTCCTAGGAGTAAGGCTTGACGAGGATAAACAACTCTGCTATACTATAGATCATGTGTGATTGGCAACAGCAACGCCATAATCTAATGCGGCTGGCCTCGCGGCTACCGAGTCGGTTGTTGGCTAGGCTTGCTCAACGAGAACTCCGCCGATACGGCGAGAATCGCTTTCTCCTTGACGGAGATGCTTTCTGGATGGATGCCCAGTATGAGCAATATGCTCGCCGTCATCAACGACTTGGGAGTGTCATATGAGTAAGATTTGGCGCGGCTTTGATGAAGACGAATTGCGCGAGTTGATACGAGAGGCTGTGTCCTTGGCACGGCGTACATCAGTAGACAATATGTGCGATGACGCGATTGTACAGCGCGTAATGAAAGAAGAGTTTATTGATGGACGTTGGCGCTCAAAGTTGTTTATCGAGCAATACGAGACAACTATGGCGCTTGAGAGTTTAACGGAGATATTTGAGCGTAGAAAGCAGGAAGGCAAGTAAAATGGCGCGTTGGTCCTGGCATCATAAGAATGGCGTTCGTGTAGGAGTAATTGGACGTATCACTGATACGCTGATGCCTATTGAGCACGAGCGCGAGATTTATGAGCGACATGGACGCGAGCTTCATTATCAGGAACATCATCCGCCAGGGCTAATTTATCAATCATTTAGAACATGCGCTGATTGTGGTCATAAGTATCGCCAGAACGATATGCTCTGGACTGGCAAACGGCTGTTATGCTCGCGATGCTATGACGAGGCACTGAAGGATGTAGGTTTGGATATGATGCCGTAGTGTATAACGATTGTATTGCGATATTTCTACTTGACAGGCACTAATACATCTGCTAGACTGTGATCATGACCAATCATCGAACCGATAATCAAGAGCGCGAGGCGCTGAGGTGCGTTGAGGATGGGCCTGTCAAGAGGCCGTATCTGAGCCTCGTTCGCAACCGTACAACATGGTCTGATCTGCGGCTTGCGGATGGCGAGCAGTACACGATCGGTGAGCGCGTTGACGCCGTGGAGTTGACGCCGGAGATCCGGGCCGCTCTCGCCGAGAACGGAGACGCGGGATTTCCAGCCGAGGCGCACCTGCATAACGCGCTCCTGGAGATCAACTCGGACTGGTCGGATTGGGGTGAGGCCGAGGCGTTGGAGCGTGTACTCCAGATCGCAGCAGACGCGCTGAAGGGTCGTCCCGAACACTACCTCCCGGTCCAAGCCGGGAACGGAGACGAGAACGATGGGTGAGTACGTCGTATTCGAGGCGATTCGTGGACCGGAGGGTACGTGTCTCGCGGTTGGCGCAGGAGATGACATCTCAACGCGACTGGCAGGACCTAAGCCGTGGGGTGGGGGGACCGTGATTCATCGGTGGGAAGTGAGCGTGGGTGATGTGCTCGAAGAGGTGTCTCGCGCGGCAGGGCTGCTCGCCGAGAACGGAGACGAGAACGATGACAGCTAAGACTCGCGTTCGCTGGCGGCGAAACAAGGATGCGGAGCCAGCGCGCGTCTATGACTCGGATGATGGACGCTACGAAATCGTCTGGGACCCTGCTGGCGAGCGTCCGGGCGAGCCAGGCGGCTGGTGGCTCCGGGAGGGCGGCCGCCTTCTCGGCATCTTCCCGACCCTGAAGGCCGCCAAGGGCGCAGTGCGGAACGGAGGCGAGAACGATGGGTGAGCCGGAAGGCTGGGATTGCAAGCTCAGTGGCCACGACTGGCAGGACGCGGGAGGCGGACTCGAAATCTGCTCCTTGTGCGAGGGCGAACGCTGGGCCGAGGATGACTACACCTACGACGTGCAGGACGGAGAGCCGGTCGCGGAACGGAGACACCGATGAGTAATCTCGACGCACAAGAGCGCGAGGCATTGAAGGATGCTCGTGAAGAGATGCGTGCTGTGTTACCAGAGGAAGTCGTAGAACTTTCGGACCTAGATGATGCCGTGCTCGCGGTTTGGCAGGCCACTCTCGCTGCCCGTGAAGAGCCACAGGGCGACGGTGCTCTCTGCGAGTGTGGCCACACCGCGCACATGCACAGCGCTCTCGTTGCAACTCCTGGTGGCCGTACACAAGCCCCCCAAGGGACTGGCTGGTGTGAGGAGACACGCGAGGACGCCTCGTCCTGCGGCTGCGAGAAGTTTCGTGGCGCCGAGGAGCCGCCAGATCAAGGGACGGGAAAGTTCGGCGATCCCTACGTGACCTCGGACGGCTCCGACGACCCTAACCGTGCATCCGCTGAAGTTGAAGGTGCACTTCTCACGCCCGAGGAGGTCGAGAAAGTCAAGGCTTGGCCTGCCGATCCCGTTGAGCGCGTCGCCATCTACCTTTCGGGCGGTGATCTGGCTAGTTGGAGGGAACGCGCCGATCACAGTCAACATCCCGGCGATACAGACGGCAAAGATCAGTTCCGACGAGATGCCCGCAAGCTGCTCGCGGTGCTAGGCGCCCGTGAGGACACCGAGGTCGATCGGTGGTCGGAAGATGAG